>ERZ860388.1282-NODE-1282-length-16956-cov-3.825454_pt1 | contig 16956 bp, 14 predicted proteins | sample MGYA00509978_ERZ860388 | MGnify/ENA primary metagenome ERZ860388 (study PRJEB30046, sample SAMN00715225) | human gut metagenome | study: EMG produced TPA metagenomics assembly of the A metagenome-wide association study of gut microbiota in type 2...
CTGCTCCGCAAAGTAGCGGATGATGTCTTTTCGGGTGACGATCCCGGTGAAGTTCCCCAGGTCGTCCACCACAGGGATGAAGTTCTGGTTCATGGCGCTGTGGAGGAGCTCTTCCATGGTGACGGTGATCCGGACGGGAGGATAGCTGTTGCCCCGCAGAATGTCCCGGACCTGCAGCCGCTCCATGTCCTTCATGGAGTAGGCAGTCAAGGTCTCGCAGTCCTTGGACAGGAGCTGCCAGAGGAAATCCCCCTCACTGACTGTACCGACATATTTCCCATCCCGGCTGATGACGGGGATGGCGGTATAGCCGTGGTGCCGCATCTTTTCCAGTCCCTGACGGAAGGTGCAGTCATCGTACAGATAGGCGACGCTGTGCTTCGGGAGCAGAAAATAAGCTATGTTCACTTTGCTGCCTCATTTCTAAGGGCGGGGGCCCGCCCGTATTCGGCCTTTCTGGCCTTCTGAAAAAAGTATACAGGAAATGCCTGGGGAATTGGTGAATAATCTATGAAATCTGCCGGAGAACGGTCTTTACTTTTTCGACAGAGGCTGCTATTATAAAATGTGATATATGCAACAGAAGGGAGCGGCCGCGATGTTGACCCCACAGGAACTGAAAAAGAGCCCCTTGTTTCAGGACATCGGGTACGAGAATTACCAGCAGATGCTGGACTGCTTTCAGGCGGTGCAGCGGAGCTATCGGGTGGACGAGGTGATCTACGACTTCTCCGGCCCGGCTGGCAACGCCGTAGGCGTGGTGGAGCGGGGGGAGGCATCCCTGATCCGCATCGACGAGGAGGGAGTCGCCACTGTGCTGGAGGAGCTGGGCCCCGGCAAGAGCCTGGCGTTTTCCACCTCCGGCCGGGACAGCTTGGAAGTGGTCTGCCGCACGGCCTGCGACGTGGTGTTCATCGACTATCCCCATATTCTGAAGCGGTGTGAGCGGGCCTGCACCCATCACAGCCTGCTGGTGCAGAATATGCTGCGGCTGATCTCAGACAAGGCCCAGGCCCTGTCCGAGCGGGTGGACGTTCTCTCCCGCCGGTCCATCCGGGAAAAGCTCCTGTGCTACTTCAACCAGCTGGCGGAGAAAGAGGGGAGCCGGACCTTCCAGCTGCCCTTCTCCCTGAGTATGCTGGCGGATTACATCGCCACGGACCGCAGCGCCATGATGCGGGAGCTGAAGCGATTGAAGGAGGAGGGCGTCCTCCGGTCCGAGGGGCGGCGCATCACCCTTTGTACAGGATGATTGACCGGCCAGAAGGGGCGCTGGAAAGTTTGTTATTTTTTTCGCAGAATCCCCGCAAAAACGGATTGACTGCTTTCGGGGGTTGTGTTAAAGTATAGACAATGTGTCGTGTCGAAGGATACATCGCCGCAAATACCAAAATTCGATCATTCGGGAAAGAAGGAACACTATGTATCGTATCGTGAGAAAAGAGGCCCTCCGTCCCACCGTCACCCTGTATGAGATCGAGGCACCCCTGGTCGCCAAGAAGGCCCAGCCGGGCCAGTTCATCATCCTGCGCGTGGATGAGAACGGCGAGCGAATCCCCATAACGATCAACGACTATAACCCGGAGAAGGGCACCGTCACCATCATCGTCCAAACCGTGGGCGCCACCACGGAAAAGCTGAGCCACATGAAAGAGGGCGACAGCCTCCAGGACTTTGTGGGCCCCCTGGGCAAGGCCACCGAGACCGAGGGCAAGAAGAAGGTCTGCGTGGTGGGCGGCGGTGTCGGCTGCGCCATCGCGTATCCCGTGCTGAAGAAGTTCCACGACTGCGGGGCCGAGGTCCACGCCGTCATCGGCTTCAAGAACAAGGATCTGGTGATCCTGGAGGATGAGTTCCGGGCCGCAAGCAGCGTACTGAAGGTCTGCACCGACGACGGCTCCTATGGCCAGAAGGGCGTTGTCACCGAGGCGCTGAAGGAGCTGATTGACGCTGGCAACCAGTATGATGAGGTGTTCGCCATCGGTCCCATGGTGATGATGAAATTTGTTTCCAAGACCACGGAGCCCTACGGCATCCCCACCACCGTGTCCATGAGCCCCATCATGATTGACGGCACCGGCATGTGCGGCGGCTGCCGCCTGACCGTGGGCGGCGAGACCAAGTTCGCCTGCGTGGACGGCCCCGACTTCGACGGCGACCTCGTGGATTTCGACGAGGCAATGGCCCGCGGCACCATGTACCGCCCCTTTGAGGCCAAGGCCCGGGAAAAGGCCTGCAATCTGTTCAAGACTCAGGAGGGAATGTAAAATGGCTTTCAATATGGACCCCAAAAAGTGTCCCATGCCCACCCAGGACCCCAACGTCCGCAACAAGAATTTTGAGGAAGTGGCTCTGGGCTACACCGCCGAGATGGCCGTAAACGAGGCCAAGCGCTGCGTCCACTGCAAGAACAAGCCCTGCCAGACCGGCTGCCCCGTCGGCATCGACATCCCCGAGTTCATCGGCCATGTGGCCGAGGGTGACTTCGAAGCCGCCTATCAGGTCATCAATCGTTCCTCTTCCCTGCCCGCCGTCTGCGGCCGCGTCTGTCCGCAGGAGAGCCAGTGCGAGGGCAAGTGTACCCGCGGCATCAAGAACGAGCCCGTCGGCATTGGCCGTCTGGAGCGCTTCGTGGCCGACTGGCACCGTGAGAATGTCCACACTGCCCCCGTCGTGCCTGAGTCCAACGGCCACAAGGTCGCCATCATCGGTGCAGGTCCTGCCGGTCTGACCGCCGCAGGCGACCTCGCCAAGCTGGGCTATAAGGTCACAGTCTACGAGGCCCTGCACGTCGCAGGCGGCGTGCTGATGTATGGCATCCCCGAGTTCCGTCTGCCCAAGGCCATCGTCCAGCAGGAGATCGACGGCCTCAAGAAGATGGGCGTCGATTTCGAGTGCAACATGGTCATCGGCAAGGTGCTCACCATCGACGAGCTGATGGGTGAGTACGGTTATGAGGCCGTCTTCGTGGGGTCCGGTGCCGGCCTGCCCCGCTTCATGGGCATCCCGGGCGAGAGCCTGAAGGGCGTCTACTCCGCCAACGAGTTTCTCACCCGCTCCAACCTGATGAAGGCTTATCTGCCCACCAGCAAGACCCCCATCCGCACCGGCAGGAAGGTCGCCGTCGTCGGCGGCGGCAACGTGGCAATGGACGCTGCCCGCAGCGCCCTGCGTCTGGGTGCCGAGACCGTGTACATCGTCTACCGCCGCGGCATGGCTGAGCTGCCTGCCCGTAAGGAAGAGGTCGAGCACGCCGAGGAAGAGGGCATTATCTTCAAGACCCTCTGCAACCCCGTGGAGATCCTGCCCGATGAGAACGGCTTCGTCAAGGCCATCACCTGCATCGAGATGGAGCTGGGTGAGCCGGATGCTTCCGGCCGCCGCCGCCCCATCGAGAAGAAGGGCAGCGAGTTCACGATGGACGTGGACACCGTCATCATGAGCCTGGGTACCAGCCCCAACCCCCTCATCCGCTCCACCACACCGGGCCTCGAGACCAACAAGCACGGCTGCATCGTCACCGAGGGCGACGAGGGCAAGACCAGCCGCGAGGGCGTGTACGCCGGCGGTGACGCTGTCACCGGTGCTGCTACCGTCATCAAGGCCATGGGCGCAGGCAAGGCTGCCGCCAAGGCCATCGACGAGTACATCCAGAACAAGTAAACTGTACATATAGCAAAAGCAGGTCATCCCGCCGGGATGGCCTGCTTTTTGTTATCGGTAAAGATTTGCCGCCTCCGCGTTTTCCAGCGTCAGCAAGCGCATCTTCTTGTCGATGCCGCCCGCGTAGCCGGTCAGGCTGCCGTCGCTGCCCACCACCCGATGGCAGGGTACGATGATGGAAACAGGGTTATGCCCCACCGCGCCGCCCACAGCCTGCGCGGAGACGCGCTTTCCGCCGTTTATCTCCGCCAGCTGTTTTGCCAGTGCGCCGTAAGTCCTGGTCTGTCCGTAGGGGATCTGCAGCAGCAGCGCCCACACCGCCTGTCGGAAATCGGAGCCGGTAAGATGGAGTTTCGGAGTAAAGTCCGGCTCCCGGCCTGAAAAATAGACGTCCAGCCAGCGGCAGGCGTCTCCCAGCACCGGCATTGTCCCCTCTTCATTCTCTGGAGGAAGCTTCGCCGCAAAATACTTCTGTGCCTCGAACCATACTCCGGTCATCCCTTCTTCGTCTGCTGCCAGCAGTATCTTTCCCAGCGGCGAATCGTAATGCATCGTATAGGTCATGACGGTTCATCCCTTCCTTTTCGGCTTTTGAGCCGGCGCGTAGTCCTTGAGGCCCGGCACCGCGCCGCCTGCCGCTGCCCAGAGGTAGAGGCTGGCCACGCTGCAATAGGGACTGAACCGGCGGCGGTACTTTTCGAACAGTTTCCGGTCGATTTTTCGGTGATGGTACACCATCCGCAGCCCACGCTGGATGGCAAGGTCGTCGTAGCTGAACACGTCGGGCCGCTGCATACAGAAGAGCAATATCATCTCTGCCGTCCAGACACCGACGCCTTTCAGGCCGCTCAGCTCCCGGATGGCCTCATCGTCCGGCCTCTGCCGGATACTCTCGAGGTCAAATTCTCCGCTCTCGATTTTCCGGGCAAAGTCCGTAATGTATTCAGCCTTTCGGAAGGTCATACCGAAGCTCTGCAGCTTCTCAACCCCGGCTCCGAGGACGGCAGCTGCATCCACCACGCCGAACTCGTCCCGCATCCGCTTCCAGATGGTCGCCTGCGCTTTCGTGGAGATCTGCTGGCCGACGATGTGGTGTACCACCGCCGAAAAGAGGTCGGTATCCACTTCCCTCTCGATGTGTCCCACCTGTGCGATGACCGCCGCCATCCGCTCGTCTCTTGCGCTCAGATACGCCGTTTCCGCTTCGCCGTATTGGAAATACATACGGGTCCTCCTTCACGTTACAACTTTTTGTTTGAACGCGGGTTGTTACATTGATTATAGCAAAAAATATGTGTATCTGCAATACAAAAAAACGCCCACCGCACAGCATTATACCGTACAGCGGGCGAGTTATCTTTCCGCAGAGAGGAATGGGATGTGGTACAAGTATAGAAAAATCAGCCAAAAGAGGCACGTGTTCAAGATAAGGATCCGCCGAGAATGCAGCTCCCCGCATGAAAGACCTGAGATCAAGCGCCGTGCGTGGCGCTGTTACGCTTTTCGGCCAGCGTCCTGAGCAGGACACTCACCACAGCAAAGCCGATAGCCATACCGAAGATAGCGCGGATAGTAGAGAGAAAACAGAGCTTGGCATTGAGCATATCGCCCGAGAAGACATAGAGCATCGTGTAATAGAGGCTGCCACCGGGAATCATGGGCACAGTGGCGGGCATCTGGAGCACGACGGTGGGAACCTTGATGCGCCGGGCCAGAACTGCGGCCATTAGGCTGCAGAACATGGCCGACGCCATGTTGCCTGCAAAGTCCCCGGCCAGCGCATTCACTGCCAGATAGACGGCCCACGACAAGCCAGCGTTGAGGGCGATGAGCGCCATGTACTTTTTGCGCACGCCGAAGACAATGGAGAAGCCGAGGCCTCCCAGCGCACCAGCTAATATCTGCCCCATCACAGCACCCCCTCTGCAAGGACGGTCGCAAGCAGGAAGCCGCCCGCAATGCTGGCCGCAATGAGCAGGGATTCCACAAACCGAAACAGACCTGTGATGCTCTCGCCCAGCAGCATATCCCGCATTGCGTAGGTAATGGGGATGCCAGGAATGGTCAGCATGATGCATCCGATGAGAATTTTGTCCAGATCGACACCGATGCCCACCCGGACGAGGACGCACCCCAGAAAGCCCGTCACGATGGAACAGACCAGATAAAACAGCAACTGGTTCTCCTTTTTGTAGATGCCTTTCCGATCCATCCAGTTGATGAAACAGGCGAGGATGATAGTCGCCGGGACATCGGCCAGTTTACCGCCGAAGAAGACGGTGAAGCTTCCCGCCGCCAGCATCGCACCGACGTAGCTGATCCACGCCGCCTCCGACTTCGGGTACTTGATAGCCTCCACACGGGCAGTGATGTCCTGCGGCGGAGGGCAGGTGGCGCAAATCTCACGGGAGAGGGCATTCAACTGTTCTACCCGGTCGAGGTTGGTGGCATAGCCTCCGGCGATGCGCCGGGCCTTGACGATCTCGTCGCCGTCCGGCGTGCGTGCAGTGACCTCAATAAGGGAGGTAATGGTAAACACGCCCACCTTATGCATCCCATAGGCGTGGAGGATGCGGGTGATGGTATCCTCTACCCGCGTCACCTCACCGCCCGCCAGAAGCAGAGCTTTTCCCATATCAAGGCTGGCATCTACCAACTGTTCTTCTGGTGTTCTCATCTTGTGTACTCTTTCGTGTGTTACTTGTTGTGGCTACTTCTATCAGCTATTATAAACGTTCATATCCACCTTGTCCAGTTGACGAGCGATGAGCATAGTGCCCACTACGAGCTTCTCGATCCGCCCCCGACGCGCATCTGCTACCTTATCTCCAGCGCATTCCCCGACCATCTAAACGCCCTCGCCATCCGACATTTTAAGGCGGAGGCATATGCCTACTCAAAGGAGAATGGCCTGCTGCCATCGGGTGTGTGAGAAGGATATGAATATGCGAAAAGGGGCTGTTTCAAAATAGTTCCTCGAAAAACATTGCACAAAACCCGAAACCTTCTCAGAGCCAAAACGGCTCAAAAAGGGTTCCGGGTTTCTATTGCTGTGCATTAAAAAGTTGAATTGCTACAATTCTGCACTATTTCTTGATGAATAATCGCCTGATAGTATCAAAGCAGTATCACAGAGCCTTTCAGCTCTCAAAATATTGCATTGCATCAATGCTTTTCAGGGTTTGCAGATCACTCGAGCTCGATCGTGGCCGGCGGCTTACCGGTGCAGTCGTAGAACACGCGGTTGACGTGCTTGACCTCATTGACGATGCGGCTGGTGACAGTACCCAGCACGTCCCAGGGCATATTGTAGCTCTCGGCGGTCATGAAGTCAGTGGTAGTGACGGCGCGCAGGGCCACAGCGTAGTCGTAGGTGCGCTCGTCGCCCATAACGCCGACGCTGTGCATATTGGTCAGAGCGGCGTAATACTGGCTGATCTCCTTATCAAGGCCGGCCTTGGCGATCTCCTCACGCCAGATGGCGTCGGCGTCCTGCACGATAGCCACCTTCTCGGGGGTCACTTCGCCGATGATACGGATGCCCAGACCGGGGCCGGGGAAGGGCTGGCGGCTGACCAGATACTCGGGCAGACCCAGCTCACGGCCAGCCTGACGGACTTCGTCCTTGAACAGGTTGCGCAGAGGCTCGACCAGCTCCTTGAAGTCCACGGTGTCAGGCAGGCCGCCGACGTTGTGGTGGCTCTTGATGACGGTGGACTCACCGCCCAGACCGCTCTCGACGACATCGGGGTAAATGGTACCCTGTGCGAGGAAATCGACCTTGCCGATCTGCTTCGCCTGTTCCTCAAAGACGCGGATGAACTCCTCGCCGATGATCTTGCGCTTGCGCTCCGGCTCGGTGACACCGGCCAGCTTTGCAAAGTAGCGGTCACGGGCGTCCACACAGATGAAGTTGATGTCAAAGCCGTTGGCGTTGCCGGGGCCGAAGACAGCGCAGACCTCTTCCTTCTCGTTCTTGCGCAGCAGGCCGTGGTCTACGAACACGCAGGTCAGCTGCTTTCCGATGGCCTTGGCCAGCATGGCAGCCAGCACGGAGGAATCGACGCCGCCGGACAGGGCGCAGAGCACCTTGCCGCTGCCGATGCGCTTTTTCAGGGCCTCGACGTTGTTCTCCACGAAGGAGTCCATTTTCCAGTCGCCGGTGCAGCCGCAGACGTTGTACACGAAGTTGTGCAGCATCTTCTTGCCCTCAGCGGTGTGGAGCACCTCGGGGTGAAACTGAACGGCGTACAGCCCCTTTTCCTCGTTCTCAGCTGCGGCCACCGGGCAGTTGACGGTGTGGGCAGTGATCTTGAAACCGGGCGCAGCCTGCTCAATATAGTCGTTGTGGCTCATCCAGCAGACGGTGGAGGGCTGCACATCGGTGAACATCTTGCTGCTGTTGTCCACGAAGACCTCGGTCTTGCCATACTCGCGCTCCGGGGCGCGGCAGACATGGCCGCCCAACAGGTGCATCATGAGCTGACTGCCGTAGCAGATGCCCAGCACAGGCACGCCCCAGCTGAAGATCTCGGGGTCAATGGTGGGCGAATCCTCCAGATAGACGCTGTTGGGGCCTCCGGTGAAGATGATGCCCTTGGGGTTCTTCGCCTTGATGACGGACAGGTCCGTCTTATAGGAATAGATCTCACAGTAGACATTATTCTCGCGGACGCGGCGCGCGATGAGCTGATTGTACTGGCCGCCAAAGTCCAGCACGATCACGGTTTCATGCTGCATGATGTTCTCCTCTCTATATATCACTGGTGTGCTTCTTATAGCTAAGATTTAGTATAGCACATTTCACAACCAAAAGCGACATCTTTTGTGTATTTTTCTGTTTTGTTTTTCGTTTTAAATTGTAAACCCCTTCGCAAATCCAAAGTTGACGCAGCGTTTGCAGTCTGCCATACTGGGAGTATGGCCGCTTTGGGCCAGAATGTATAGGAGGAACAATTCTTATGAGTCAGAACACCCAGGCCGCTGCGGCCACCAAGTCCAAGTTCTCTGTGCGGGACATCTGCTATGCAGGTCTGTTCGCCGCCGTCATCGCCGTCATGGCCCAGCTCTCCATCCCGATGCCTTTGGGCGTCCCCATGACCATGCAAACCTTCGCCATCACGCTGGCTGCTGTGGTGCTGGGTTCCAGGCTTTCCGCCATCGCTACGCTGGTCTATCTGGCGCTGGGTGCCGTAGGCGTGCCGGTGCTGGCCAACTTCTCCGGAGGTTTCGATAAGTTCGTCGGCCCCACCGGCGGCTTCCTCATCTCTTTCCCCCTGATGGCCTACATCATCGGCCTCGGCGTGGAACACCGTGACGCTTTCAAGGGTGCTTTCGTCACCGCCGTCATCGTCGGCACGGTGGTCAACTATGTGGTGGGCGTTGCAATGTTCGTGGTCGTCGCCCACAGCACCGTCGCCGTGGGTATCACCGCCTGCGTCCTGCCCTTCATCCCCACTGCCATCATCAAGGCAGTTCTGGCCTGCATCATCGGCCTGAATCTGCGGAAGCGCATTCCGGGGCTGAAAGCATGAGCATCGTACTCCGTCCCCATCATCTGCTCTGCACGCAGGGCTATTCCGGCAAAGGCTATGACAACGATTTCGTGGCCCACATGACCGACGTGGTGCATCAGCTGCGGGATGTTCCCGGCACCACCATCCACCTCACCTTCTCCACCGACACCCTCTGCTCCTGCTGCCCCAACAAACTGGGGACTGACCTCTGCGACACGCAGGAAAAGGTCAAGCGCTATGATGCAAAGACGGTGGAATACTTCGGCCTCGAGGAAAAGGATTACGTCTACCAGGACCTCATTCGCGAGATCGACGCCAAGGCCACGCCGGAGATCCTCGCCGACATCTGCCGCGACTGCTGCTGGTTCCCCATCAGCGCCTGCTGCAAGAATATCTGCGAAGGCCGGTATGTGAAATAAAGCGATAAAAAATACGGGATGCTGTAAAATGCAGCATCCCGTATTTTTGTTTTATCAGGCGATGAACTTATCGTACAGGCCGAACACGAAGATAAACAGGACGATGAGGGGCAGGCCATAGGTCAGGTAGCCGCGCATCCAGTCGTGCATCCTGAGGCCGTCGCCGGTGTTGACTTCCTTCTTGTAATTGTCCCAGCCCCAGCCGTAGCGGGTGACGCAGAACAGCAGGTAGACGAGGGAGCCCAGCGGCAGGAAGAGGTTGCTGACGAGGAAATCCTCCACATCCAGCACCGCACCGCCGAAGATGGCGAAGCCGTCCCAGGCCCAGACGTTGTAGCCCAGCACACAGGGCAGAGAGAGGGCGATGATGAGGAAGAAGTTGACGAGGCTGGACTTCTGACGGTTCCAGCCGGTCAGCTCCATGCCGCAGCAGATGATGTTCTCGAACACGGCCAGCACGGTGGAAAGCGCCGCAAAGGCCATGAACAGGAAGAACAGGGAGCCCCACAACCGGCCCATGGCCATGTTGGCAAAGATGTTGGGCAGGGTAATGAAGATCAGGCTGGGGCCGCTGGTCTGGTCCACACCGTAAGTGAAGCAGGCCGGGAAGATGATGAGGCCGGCGGTGATGGCGACGAAGGTATCCAGCACCACGACGCGGACGCTCTCGCCCAGCAGGGCGTGCTCTTTGCCGATGTAGCTGCCGAAGATGGCCATTGCACCGATGCCGAGGCTCAGGGTGAAGAACGCCTGATTCATGGCCCCCACCAGCGTATTGACGATGCCCACTTCCTTCATCCGCTCAAAGTCGGGTACGAGGAAGAAGGTCAGGCCCTCCTTTGCGCCGGGCATGAACATGCTGTTGACTGCCAGCACCACCATGATGACCAGCAGGGCGATCATCATGACTTTCGTGACTTTCTCGAGGCCGTTCTGCAAACCGCGGGCGCAGACGAAGATGCCGATGGCCACAACGACCACCATCCAGAAGCCCATGGTCAGCGGGCTTGCCAGCATCTCGGTGAACTTACCGGCCACCTGGTCGGTGTCAAGGCCCACCAGCTTACCGGCAGCGGTCATGTAGAAGTAGTGGAGCATCCAGCCGGCCACCGTGGTGTAGAACATCATCAGCAGGTAGCAGCCGATGAGAGTGAAGTAGCCGTGGATGTGCCACTTCTGACCGGGCTTTTCGAGGGCCTGATAGGCGCGCACCGGGCTCTTGTGGCTGGCACGGCCCACGGCGAACTCCATGGTCATGATGGGCAGGCCCAGAATGACGAGGAACAGCAGGTAGAACAGCACAAAAGCGCCGCCGCCGCCCTGACCTGCCATGTAAGGGAACTTCCACACATTTCCGATGCCGATCGCGCAGCCGGCGGAAAGGAGGATGAACCCGAGTCTCGATTTGAGTTTTTCGCGTTCCATTGATTGTCTCCTTTATTGCACCTTGCAAAAATCTGCGCCCGTCGTTTCGTCCACGACGGGCGCACAGTATATTGATTATATCACAGCTTACGGCAAATCTCCCAGAAGTCTCACTTGAATCTTTTTCATGTTTTTCTTGGGAGAGTTTGCTGTATTTTCATGTTTTGAGCAGTTCCGACTGCATTTCGTCCAGCTGCTCGTAGCTGTAAAGGCGGTTGAGGGCTTCCACCAGCTCTTTTTTTGAGAGCCGGGGCGGCAGGCCGAGAGCGCAGAGCAGCTTTGTTTTCCGCTCAGCCGAGCCCGCCGTACCCGAAAGCCCCCACTCATAGAGGTCGGTATAAGTAATTTGCCGCCCCTCCGGCTTTGCAGGGGCAATGCCAGCTTCTTCGCCCAGAGCGTCCCGGAGCGCCTGCAAAACGAGGGCATCGTCCACGCCCTCGACCCCCAGAAGCCCCTCTTTGCCGGGCTGAGCCTTCCGCTTTTCCTTGCCGTGGATGGCCGGAACGTAGGCTTGCACCACGTTCTTCTCCCCCACCAGATTTGTGATGTAGGTGCGGATGCGGAAGCCCGCCGCGTCGGAGTCCGTCAGGAGGATAAGGCCGTTTTTGTGGGCCAGCTGTTTGAAGAGCTGCTGACGCTTCTTATCCTTATAAATGCCGAAGCCGTCCGTCAGCAGGATCATGGCGTCGGTCAGATGAGAGAGACGGGCCGCATCGTATTTGCCCTCCACGATGAGCACACGGTCGGTGTGCAGCAGTTCCAGTTTCTCGCTCATCTTCTTCCTCCCGCCATTGCCAGGCGGCAGAGCGCCGTTTCCAGCAGGGTCTGCGCGCTCACGGGCTGGCTTTTCAGACTCTTGTCCAGCTCAAGCAAGATCTGCATACAGGCTTCCAGCTGGGGCAGCGTGTAGTGGCTGGCTGTCTCGGCAGAACGCTTGAGCCGGTAGTCGCTGCCCTTGTAGCCGAAATCCTTGAACACGGTGCTGTAGCTCTTCCGCTTGGCTGCGCCCAGTTTGACCCGATAGAGGTCCACATAGCTGCCGATCATGGCCGCCGTGATGGGGATGGGTTCCTGCTGCAGGCGGAGAAGCGTTTGCAGCTTTTTGCAGGCGCCGGTGGCGTTTTTCGCCGTGATCATCCGTATCATCTCGAAGACGTCGGCCTCGAGACTCACAGTACCCATCTCGGCCACCATGGCCGTGGTCACGGTCTGGTAGCCGGAGAGAGCACAGAGCTTGTCCACCTCGTTCTCGAGAAGGAACGGGTCTTCGCCGCAGCGTTCCAGCAGAGCCGCCGCCGTACCCTCGGAGAGGGTGGTGTCCTGTGCCTTGGCGCGGTCCATCACCATGACCTTCAGCTCGTAGGGCTTGGGTTTGGCCAGCTCTTCGGCAAAGCCGACCTTAGTACACTGGGCGATGAGCTTCTGCGCCCGCTTGCCCAGCTTGAGCTTATTGCGCTCCATCTCGAACACGCTGCCCAGCACCACCACGGCATTCTCGAGGCTGGCCAGCGTGGCGCACAGCTCGTCAAGGTCTTTGTCGCTGTAGGCGGCGGGGTCCACCTCGGGCAGAAGCACCACGCGCCGCGTCCCGAAGAAGGAGATGGTGCCTGCCGCCATGATGAGCTGCTCGATTTCGGGCGCAGCACCGTCCAGAACGGTCGTTTCTTCGTCCTCACCCTCGGCCAGAAGCTTTGCCGCCCGGGCCACAGCCTGTCGGGCAAGATAGCGCTCGCTGGAATAAAAATAGTAGACCGGACAGCCACCCTGGGCCAGCTGCCGGAGTTTCGTTTCCGTTGCCAAATGATCGGCTCCTTTATATTTGGATTATTTTATTTTATCATACTCTGCCCACTTTGAAAAGCGCTCCCCCCTCGAGACGGAGGCGCAGCCGCGAGACAGGCTCTGCGTCCTCTTCCATCCAGCGGTATTTGCTGCTCAGGGTCAGGCAGTCGGTGTATCGGATATTGTCCGGCCTTGCCGACGAGGCCAGCAGCCACTCGGCCCGGATGGGCTTTGCAGGCCGGACCGTGCCGCTGAGGGTGATGAACCTCTGCCCGCCGACACGCATCCGCAGAATGCAGCCCTGCCGGGTGCGGAAAAGTTCCAAGTCCACTTCGCCGTAGGAAGCACAGCGGGTGGTGTTCTCGGCCAGAGCAGCGGCATTGATACGCTTTTGGGCTTCGATACGGCAGGGTTCTTCCGGCTGCATCCGCAGGTCAACCAGAAGTTCCACCGTCCTCACGCCCCGCTTTTCCAGTTGGCTTTCCACCGCCCGCCGGGTGATGCTGCTGCCCCGGAAGAGGACGACTGCCTTCTCCCTCTGGGTGATGACGACGGCAGGCGCAGCCCGGGTCCCCACCAGCTCGATGTTCACCACATTCCAGTTCAGAGCCGTTTCCAGTCCGATAGCCAGCGTTGCCAGCAGAATGACCGTCGGCAGAGCTACCCGGAGTCGGATGTGCCGCCGCATTGCCATTACGCAAAGCAGGATCAGCGCAAGACACACCAGTGCGGCATAGGTCCCATCAAACCAGAGGGACGCTCCCGGCAGAACGGACACCCGGAAAGCCCACTCGTTCATCAGCCATGCCAGCCCTTCGGCACAGAAGGCCACTGGGCGGCGGATGATTTCAAACAAAGGCAAGCCCTCCGCGGCCAGACCCAGCAGAGCTGCACCGAGGCCGAAGCTCAGCATCGGCCCCACCAGCCAGAGGACGGCCACGCCCGACGCCACAGCCCAGACCGTTGTGCTCATCCCCCGCAGCACCAGCACCGGGAAGGTCGCCGCCGATGCACAGAGGGAGACGCAGAGCGAGTCCCACACGCCGCCCGCAAAGCGCCGGAAGATGAGCACTGCGCGGGATGGTTTCTCCCGGCGGCTTTTCCGTTTCTTCTTTCTGCCGCAATAGCGCTCCCGCCCACGCCCTGCGCACTCAGCACCAGCCAGTGTTCCCATCACTGCCGCAAACGACAGCTCGAAACCCACGTCATAGACCGCGTATCCGTTGCCCAGACACATAAGGACGCCTGCCGCGCCCAGTGAGGTGAGCGTATCCGCCGGGCCTCCCACCCAGACACCGAGGGAGCTGACCCAGACCGCCACCGCCGCCCGGAGGACAGAGGGCGTCGCGCCGGTGATGCCCACCAGCAGAAGGGCCGTTCCGGCCCGGAGCAGCGACCTCGCCCGCCGGTAAGCCCGGCTCCGCTCCCGCTCCTTGTGGGGCAGAGCATCCAGCAGGCCGCAGAAGATGGTGACGTGGAGGCCGCTCACCACCAGCACATGGGAAAGCCCCGCGCCCCGGTAGGCACTGCGAAGAGTCGAAGTCAGATGGCTCCGGTCGCCCACCACCATCGCGGCCAGAACGCCGCCGGTGTTTTCGGCCATGCCTTTTCGCAGGGCGCGGCTCAGCGCCGCTTGGAGCCGCGCCGTCCTGGCGCGGAAGCTCTCGCTCTGCCCAAGACGAAGCATCCCGGACAGATATTCCGCGCTGAGGACAATGCCGTCGGCGTAGTCGTCCAGACGCTGGGTAGCATCCGGCACATCCAGTGCAAAGCGGCCCCGGATGCGGCCTCCGGCCTCACATTTGGGCAGACTGGCACACTCCACCCGAAAACGGACAGTCTCCCCATCCACCGTCTCCACCATCAGCACAGCACTCACCCGGCCCGCCGTGTAAGCGCGGCCTGTGCTCTCCACTTCGGCGGTGAGGGTCACGTCTCTCCCGGCGTAAGCGTCCTGTATCTTTGCCAGCCGCGCGCCGGTCGTTTTCATGATGCCGACGCCCAGCACTGCGCCCAACAACAGACAGACCGCATACCCTCTCGCGGCCCCGCCTCTCCACCAGACCAGCAGGCAGAAGACAACAAAAATTGCCGCAGACGGCAACAAAAGCCCCATCTGCGGCAAAAATGAGCATAACGCTAATACACCCAGCGCACTCAGGCAGAACGCGCAGAGCGGGCGTCGCATATCGGTTTAGTGGAAGAACAGAGGCAGCGGCTCGAGGAAGATGATGTCCTTGCGCTGGGCAGCATCACCCTCGGCCAGAACGGCGGCCTGACCCACGATGGTACACTGGGTCTGCTCGGCCAGCTCGTCCAGAGCCTTGAGAGAGCCGCCGGTGGAGATGACATCATCCACGACCAGCACCCGCTTGCCGCTCATCTTGTCCAGCTCCTTACGGTCGATGACCAGCTTCTGCTTGCCAGCAGTAGTGATGGACTGGTCCTCGACGACAACAGGGTCGGGCATATACAGCTTGACGCCCTTGCGTGCGCAGACGTAGGGCTTGCCGCTCTGGCGGCTCATCTCGTGAGCCAGCGGGATGCCCTTGGCCTCAGCGGTCAGCAGGATGTCAAAATCCGGGCATTTCTTGAGCAGCTCAGCGGCAGCAGCCACCGTCAGCTCGGCGTCGCCCAGCATGATGAAGGCCGCAATGTCCATGTGGTCGTTCACCTTGCAGATGGTCAGCTCACGGGTCAGGCCCGCGACATTCAGCGTATAAGTCTTAGCCATATTCAACGATCTCCCTTACTTTTTCGGAATCAGACAGGCAGCTTCTCGCCGCCCAGAACATGGAAGTGCAGATGCTTGACGGTCTGGCCGGCGTCCTCGCCCACATTGGAGATGACGCGGTAGCCGTTGTTCAGGCCCTGCTCCGCAGCCAGCTTTGCGATCACTGCAAAGATATGGCCCAGCAGTGCGCCGTCCTCTTCGGTCAGCGCAGCGGCAGAGACAATGTGCTTTTTGGGCACCACCAGAAAGTGCACCTTGGCCTGCGGGTTGATGTCGTAGAACGCCACCACCTGCTCGTCCTCGTACAGCTTCTTGGAGGGGATCTTGCCCTCCGCGATCATGCAAAACAGACAATCTTCCATGGGAAACAACTCCTTCCTGATATTTTATAAACGTCCCCGCCCTCTCAGGCCGCTTTGCGTCCAGCTCTCCCGAAGGGTGAGCTTAGAAAGCGGGTTCGATCAAGTTGTCCTTCTGATAAAAAGCTCCCCCCCTCGGGGGAGCTGCCGAACGAAGTGAGGCTGAGAGGGTTCGCTTAGCCCTGAATCGGTGCCAGGCTGTCCTGCTTGCCGCCGTAGATGCCCATAGGCTCGACGTGGATGCCGGCGACGGTCACCAGATGGGTACCCTTCTCCTCGTTGAAGTTATCCAGATACGGCTGATGCTGGAAGTAGTTGGTGTCGCACTGGCCGTCCTCGACGATGGTGTTGGGGATCACATAGTCGTCGTACTCCTGAATGTCCAGAGTGATGCCCTTAGCGGCCAGAATGTCCTTGCAGACCTCCAGGACCTCGCAGTGGGGAGCGGGAGTTGCAGCGCAGCTGACGGTCTCGCCGTTCAGTGCATCGTAGTCGATGGAAGCGTCATAGCCATCGGTCGGGGTCTCGACGACGGAGACGACAGCGCCCTTGTAGTTCTCATCCATGAAGTCCTTGACCTGCTGGCTCTGCAGCGCGGCGACGAGGGCCTTGATCTTGGGCTCGTTCTCGTTGCCCTCCTTGCAGACCAGAACATTGACGTAAGCAGAAGAGCCGTCCTCCATTGCCAGAGCGTCGGTCATGGGGTCCAGACCAGCGGAGATGGCGTAGTTGGAGTTGATGACAGCGTAGTCCTCATCCTGCAGGACGTTGGGGACCTGAGCAGCCTCGACCTCATCGACGGTGACGTTCAGGGGGTTCTCCTCGATGTCATTCTTGGTGGCGGTCAGGCCGGCGTCAGCCTTCAGTTTGAAGAAGCCGTTCTTCTCCAGCAGGGTCAGAGCGCGGGCCTCGTTGGTGGTGTCGTTGGGGACAGCGACCTTCACCTTGTCCAGCTTTGCCACAGCGGAAGCAGCCTCAGAAGAAGCGGCCGTGCTGGAAGCAGCAGAGCTTGCGGTGGAAGAAGAGCCGCCGCAGGCGGTCAGGGCAGCAGCAGCGCC
>ERZ860388.1289-NODE-1289-length-16902-cov-4.290378_pt1 | contig 16902 bp, 14 predicted proteins | sample MGYA00509978_ERZ860388 | MGnify/ENA primary metagenome ERZ860388 (study PRJEB30046, sample SAMN00715225) | human gut metagenome | study: EMG produced TPA metagenomics assembly of the A metagenome-wide association study of gut microbiota in type 2...
ATGAGTCTACATTTGTATTGTAATTTTTTTGAATTTATGAAACAAATAACAAGTAGATTAGTAGGCTTATTATTCATTTGTTTAATAAGTGGTTTTGCGTTTACCAATGTGTATGCAAAGACAATGGGTGAGAAGAGAGTTAGAGTGCATGGAAGTTGGGATGAGGAGAAGCGTTCAGTTTCTCCAGATATACCAATAATTGTAATTTTAGATAATGATGAATTGATCATTCAGAGTAGCTCTCTGCGATCAATCCGAATAATGGATTCTTCCACCATGGTTTATGAAGAGACCGTTTTAGCGGAAAAAACGGGGTATATATTGATTGATTTGAAAGATAACAAGAGTGGAGTTTATACTTTGAATCTGACAAATCAGTGGGGAGATCATCTTTATGGTGAATTTACATTAGAATAAGAAATCAAAATATAAGGATGAAATGGCTATTATCCTATGAAGAGAAGACCTATTAAAAATATGTATTAATTGAGAAAATATGTAGTGAATATGTTGAATTTATTAAATCTATTGTTATGAAATACTTATTATCTTATTTTATCGTTGGCCTAACATTGCTAGGATGTACAACAAACGAGCTGGAGACAAATATACAACAGTTGAATATTAGTACAGAAATGGGAGAGTTGGATAATGTCATATATCCACTTTCAAGTAATTATCAACAAAATGGTATTCAAACAAAGGCTGGTGGAGATTTTGGTTCAAATTGGGAAAGTTATTTGAATGTAACATTAGCTTCTGGTAGTAGTGTTGCCACACCATGGAATGAAAGTGGAGCTGTATCACTTTCTGTTCCAAAAGATTTCTGTTTTGATATAAAAAAGCAGGACGGTTGGAATATAATTGCTCACACAATGTTTTCAACAAGTGATAAAGGATTGAATTATATTATATTTTATAATAAATATTCAGGATTGTTGAAAGGCTTTTATTATTTAGAGGGAAGTACTACCCCTAATAATACAGCAATCTGGAATATCTCTATTGAACCTAATCAATCCCTTTTAGATTTCGCAGATAAATTTGCAACAGCGGTTAATAGCAATGTGAAAAACAACTCGGTAGGGATTACGAATATTACAAAAGAAAGTTCTAAAGGATTTCTTCCGGGATGGAATTGTTTTCAACAAGAATTGGCTTATGATCCTAATTTTACAAGTGGTTATTTGTATGTAACTCCTCAAATGGTGACTACTTCATCCATTAATTTGAGTGGTAGTTTTCAATCAAAATCAGAAGGATTTATTGCTTCGCTTGCTAATTCAAAATCAACGAATAAAGTTACTGATGGTATAGTTAATGGTGCCGGTGATGAGGCAGAGAAGTGGTTTAATAAGCAATTAGCTAATGATAAATTTAAAAAAGTTACCGTTCCTATATTAACTGAAGGTGTAAAACAGATTGTTAATTTAGGCCTTAATTCTCTTGTAGGTTCATTTCTGGGTATTTTCTCTCCTGCTAAGCCTAATAATCAAAAACTACAAATATCTACACTAGGATCTGTTGATATTAGTGGTACTATAACTTCGGTGCAAACGGGTTTAGTTTATCCAATACGTATTAATATATCCAAACAAAATGTAGGTACTTTAGGGGTGTGGGGATTAAAAGAAACTCCTATTATTTATTTGGATCCTCTGGCGGAGCATGTTGATAATCCGGGTGATTCTTATGTTCAAGCAACATATAAATTAAGAGGCACGGGTGGAGTTAAATATGAAACCGTAATTAATCCTACAATTAAATCTGAAATTTCGTCTGAGGGTACATCTTATTCTCTTGTCCGATATTCTTCTTTTCCTAAAGGGGTTAATTCAGATAAATATGATTGTGGTTCTTTGGGTAAAGGAATATGGGGAGGTCCTTTGAATGATTCATATTTGTTATATAAAGATAATGATGATGTAGCTATATATATGCAGAATTTTAGTTTTCCTATTACTGTAAGATATGTAAAACCGACAACAACTATCCATCGTAGTATCTTTCTTCCTTATACAAAGGATGATAGGGGAAACAGTATAAAGTTTAAATCGGATCATGTTTGTAAAATGACCCATAGCTTTAATGTTAATCTTGGTGGAGTAAGTCATACTTTTGTTTCAACAAAGACATTTGTACCTCGATTGGAATGGCATCCAGATTGGTATAATAATTATAAAGATGTATTTCCTTACTCTCTAGATGTAGAAGTTCAAAGTATTAAAAATGAAATATAGATATGATTTTTAGAAGAAGACAACAAAAATGCTGGTTGAGTATAATCGCATTATTAATGCTGGTTTGCAGTTGTTCTGATGATGAACGAAAGGAAATACCCACACCTGCAAAACCTTATTTGAACGTGAAAGACAGTCTGGCTTTGGTGGACATCTATAAACAGGCGCATGGAGAGGGTTGGACACTGGTTGATTGGGATCTGGAAAACATACAGACATGGGGTGGTGTGACTGCTGCCCTAGACACTGTTATGAATGAATATCGGGTAGTTGGTTTTGTGATGCAGGATGGTTCAAATGGTATTTTATCAGATAAGATTGGAGATTTAGTGGAGTTGAGAAGTTTGAGTCTTTATGGGAAAGGTTTGTATGGAGAGCTTCCAAAGACGATTGGAAATTTAGTTAATTTGGAAAGTCTTGTCATTTCTTCTACCTCTTTAAGTGGCGCATTGCCTAAAGAAATTGGCAATTTAAAGAATATAGAAGTGATGCAAATTTATTTCAATGAATTTACTGAAATACCAAAAGAGTTCGGCAATCTTCCCAAATCGGGTGTCTATATGATGCAACACAATAAGTTTGCGGGTGAGGTACCGGAGACGTTGCGGTTTTATGAAAATAGTGATGAATCAAGCGGTATTAGTGGCATCGATCTGAGCTATAACTGCTTTACATCGTTTCCATGGTCTTTTTTCACAGATGATGATGATTGTTTGGTACCTCATTTGTGGGGAAATAGGCTATCTGGAACCATTCCAGATGAGGTATTTAAATCTCCGAAGTGGGAGAGATGGAAAACTCAAATATCACGTCAAGAGAAAGGATATGGATATTCTAATTACCCGCCGGAAGAAGATGAGCATTGAAAAATCGCTAAAAAGACTGTTTGACAATCTGAAGTTAAACAGTCTTTTGTCATGTACATGACTCGTTGAATCATTATTTGGTGGATGTGTTCGGTGGTCCGGATAAGGCGTATGTCTCGTTTTTCCCGATCCAGAAGGCGATCAATTACGCCATGACCTCGTCCTTGACGACCGGTGGTATCAGCAGCGGGAAAAAGAAGCTGGTACATTGCTTACCGGCATTATTCACGTTTTCAGTCTGTCTATTGGTTATCGGCTCATTCTTTTGCTGGTTGTTTCTGGTGCCTCTTATTATTTATGCCCTTTTATTGTTTGTAGACGCAATGTTCCGCAATAAATGTGATTTACGTGTAGGATCGCTATCCGTAATAGCCTCTTTTACGCAATTGTTTGGATATGGTACTGGGTTCCTTAGAAGTATTATTTGAATGTTTATCTATTTATATTTTAGAACAACTTATATGAAAACAACAAGACTTTTTTCTTTCTTAATTTTAATTAGTTTAGTATCAAACGCAAATGCTCAACTCCGGGTTCTTTCAAATGGACGAGTACAAGCAGGCCTTTTAAAAGACAATAATGAGGACTTAGGAAATGTAACCTCTATGCAGATATATGGTCGGATAGGGGATGCACGCGCAGGTTCGAAATTAACATTTGGTGATTTTGGACAATATGCGAATCAAGGTTGGAATGTGTTTGCTGGAGAATATGGAACCACGGATACGGATCAACTTTGGCTGCATGGGAAATTGGGTATTTATATGACTACAAATGGTTATGCTAACAATGTCGTGGCGTATTACAATCCGGCTAGTAATACTAATTTCGTGTTCAATACGAATCTTCGTGTGAATGGAGTGAATATAACTTCAGACGCTCGCTTGAAGGAAAATGTAGAGTCGCTGCAAAATCCATTAGCTCTTTTAGAGCAAGTGAATGGGGTCTCTTATTCATACAACCTCTCTACACTTGAGGAGAATAGGGAGCAGGATGAGTCTAAGTTCTCTGCCACATTGGATAATGGGATATCGGGAAGTTCCTCCGATTCAGAGGAGATTATGGATGCCGCTACTATCGCAAAGATAAATAGAGACAAACAAATCCAAGCAGAGATAGATCGAAGAGAGGCAGCGGAGGCTAGTCGTAAACGAATTGGTTTTTTGGCTCAAGACATACAAAAGGTATTACCCGAACTTGTACAAACGGATGAAAACGGGATGATGTCTATAGATTATATAGGTTTTATTCCGCTTATCGTAGAAAGTATCAAGGAGATGCAACAAACGATCCAACAACAGAATGAGGTGATTGATAATTTGCAAGCTCTACTATCGCCGGAGGTACAATCTCAATTACGTTCGAACACGACTTCCACAAGTAATATAAGTGCTCTGGATGGCGCAAAATTATATAATAGGGAAGGTGCTTCTGTCTCTTATACCTTACCGGCGACGTTTGTGTCTGCTAGTCTACAGATATTTGATGTCACAGGTAAACCCGTGAAAGTTATTAAGTTGGATAATGGAAGTAGTAATGTGGTAGAAGTAAGCCGTTCGGAACTTGGTTATGGAACGTTTATTTATACTCTTTTTGTGGATGGGAAGAAAGCGGATACTTTGAAGAAGTATGTAAGTCTGTAATCTCAAGGAATTAAAAATAGAAATAACAGAATCATAAATTCTTTGATATGAAAGAGAGAATCGTCTTTTTTACATGTATCGTATTGACTTGCTTATTTTCCCCGTTATCATCACAAGAGGTTGACACGAGAAGCTGTGTGAGTACTTATACAAATCAGACAGTTTCATCAAGTGTATCAGTTTTGGGCTGTAATACGTTGGCTGTCCAAAATGTAACCGTGGCAAGTAATGGTAATTTATCTCTTTCCGCTCCGGCGCAAATTACGATTAATGGGCCTTTTGAGGTAAAGTCTGGCGGAATTTTGAATATTAGGCAATCCCAACAAATGATATTTACTTATACTTATGATGCGTCAGGAAATAGAACAACACGGCAATTTAGTGCGATGGCTTCATCTTTGGAGGCCGTTCCCGTAGACCAAGAGGAGGATTGATCAAAATATAATTTAAGTATACTTATAGATGAAATTAATATATTTATATACGATAGGGATATTTATCATGTTTATGTCCCCATCTTCTTATTTATGTGCCCAAGGAGTTGCTGAGAATAATCAATTTTTCGATTGGAAGGAAAGTGATTACAAGGCTTATGAGGATTCTTTATTGAAGGCTTTATATCCTCCGGTTATAGCGAAAACTGCAGAAAATCCGGAAAGGTTTTCACAGCAACCTCAGGCTTTTGTTCCTAAAGCCATATCTGATAATACTTACGTTCCGACTACAGTTACAATAGATAAATCGAAAGCTGTAGGAGAGATACCGATACAAACAGGTGTTTCCCCGACTGGAGCTAAAACCTATACGGTTCCCATACAGGTTTATCCGGGTATAAATGGATTTGAACCCCAATTATCATTGGCTTATAATAGCCAGCAAGGAAATGGCATCGTTGGTATTGGATGGGGTATTGGCGGTGTGCAATCGATCATGCGTACGAGTAGGAATATTTATTATGATGGTAAGCCCCAAGGAGCTTTACGTACGAAAGCGGATGCGTTCGTGTTAGACGGGATGCGTCTTATAAAGATCTCAGAGAATGCGACAACTATTAATTATGAGTCCGAGCAAGGCAATATAAAAGTAAAAGCTTTTTTGTCCGGCGATGTCGTGAAATATTTTGAGGTATTTTATCCTAATGGAACCAAGGGCATATTTGGATATGCCTCAAATACAAGCAATAAGATCTTTTATCCGATAGTTTCTTTGTCTGACTTGCGAAATAATCAGATCCTATATACTTATGTCGAGCAAGAAAACCATTACAGATTGACAAAAGTTGCTTATAATGGTGCCTCTGTGGAATTTCAGTATCAAGCCTCACGACCGGACCCCTTGGTCTCTTTTATAGGAGGGCTTAAGACAGGGGAAAGCTACTTGCTGGCTAAAATCATCAGTAAATTAGGCTCTACTGCGCTTTGTACGTATAGCTTGAGCTATAAAAACCAGAACAATAGCTCAGTTTTAAGCCAGATAGATTATTCCGCCTCCGGGCAATCTCTGAACCCTATAAAGCTTTACTATGGAGAAGGCATAACAGATGGGTCTTATGATAATGGTTCTGTCACACAGCTATATAATTGGTATGAATCAACGGATCCTGCTCGTATCAAGGTAGTGAAAGGAAGGTATGATTATGCGTCGGGGGCAGATGGTTTGATCTCTTTGCCTAATGAGAATCCCTATTGGGAGCATTACAGACATTCGACGGCTTTTCAGCATTCCCAGAATAGATATGACAATAAATTCACCGGAGAAGAGAAAATCTATCTTTATGCCGGATTGAATAGCGAGTACGCTTCCCCCATGCCCAATCTTACGACCGGAGCTAATTTTATCGATATCTTTTGTGCGGATTTGGAGGGAAAGCAAGAAGAGCATATCATAAAAGTAAACAATGGCGTTTCCGGTGATAATGATCAAGTGACTTTCCGTGTATATAGGGCCAGTTTGACTGTGGGATTGGTATCTAAATATACACGGACTTTTAATTTCCCGACCGTATTGACCGATGCGGATGGGGCAAAGAGCATACATCCTAAGTTTTATTATACAGGGGATTTCAATGGGGATGGAAAACAGGAAGTACTAGCGGTCTCTTGCCATCATCCTTTTGGAGAGACCAGTAAGACCTCTAAATGCTATATATTTGATTTGGAAAGTGGTAAGGTCTTATATCAGAGTTACTTGTTTCCCTATAACGTTAATTTTGTAGGCACGGAGCAGCCTGATCCTGAGGACGCATTTCAGAAAACAGATAGACTTCTGGTATTAGATTATGATGGAGACGGGAAAAGTGACATCGCTCTTATTAATGACTCCGGGATAAATATATATACTTTTGATGTTTCCGGTAGTACTTGGACGGGCCGAAAAGTCTCTACTTATACCGGATTAAAAAAGGTGGATCTAAAAGATCGCTCGCTGTTGCTGGGGGAGATCAACGGAGATGGGCTTATGGATTTGCTGGTATCTCCGAAAAAAAAGGATCCAGTCTATACGTGGGCCGCTTATAACTCGATGGGAGATGGACAATTTTATAAATCCACGTTTGCCGGTACTCAAAACTCGGGGATTTCTACGGATGGCTTTTTGCTACAAGATGTAAACGGGGATGGTATGACAGACTTGATCCGGTATCATAGCTCCGGTTTCTTCACTTACCTCGCTAAGAAAAATAACGTGGGTTCGGTTGAATGTGCCCAAAATTATACATCGAAATCAATCTTGATCCCGACTAATATAAACAGTCATAATTATTTTAGTCAATTGGTCAGCTTGAAGAATGGAGTGGTTACAAAATATTCATTCAAGAGGAATGACAATAAAGGCGTTTTGGCCACGGGTATGGCGAATAGTTTGGGAGTGGTCGAAAAGAACACATACCTGTTGATGAATGAGGAGGCCATATCTTCCGGTACTTATGCTAAGGGTGCGAACGCTGTTTTCCCGTATGTGGACATTCAAGAGTCTATTCCTGTCATAGCCTTTTCCAGTACTTATATGAAAGGTAGCCGGGTTGATAATTTCACTTTCACGTACCGAGGTGGTGTTATTCACCGCCAAGGATTGGGGTTTAGGGGATTTGAGAGTATATTCCGTACGAATTTGAAAGGGCAGCTTACGGAGCAATATTTTGATCCTTATAAATATGGCGTATTGAAGAGTGAGGTTTCACCTGAGGCGAAATTGACCTATAATTTTGCCGTTAATGTTCAAGCCAATAAAACGGTCAAGATACGTTTAAGCAATAAGACAGAGCAGGACTTGCTTAAGGGTATTACTGCTACTACCGCTTTTGTATATGATACTTATGGAAATGCGACGCAAGAGACTATCACTTACACTGGGGGTATTACGGTAAAAAAGGCGAACACATTTTATAACAATACGGCAGAGAGTGGATATCTTATTGGTTTCTTGACCGATCAGAGCGTGACTACTACTCGTAATAGCAGTACTTATACCGAGCGAATGAATATTCCTTCGCATACGAACGGCTATGCGAATAGCAAGGTGTTCTATAAGAATGGAAATAAAGCGAAAACTTACGAGTATGTTTATGATACTCCGGGTAATATCACAAAAGAGACGCTATTCTTGTATGGTTCGGATAAAGGGCTGAAGACCGAATATGCTTATGATACGAACGGTCGATTGAAAAAGGTGACAAACCCATTAGGACTTGCAAATGAGTTTTCTTATAATACGGAGGGGCGTATGTCTTCTGAGAAGGACCACCGGGGAAAGTCTACGGCGCATACGTATGATCCATTTGGTCGGGAGACAAGTGTCACGTTCCCTGATAATACTACCGCTACTGTATCTTACGGATGGTCGGAGGAAGGGACAAACGCTTTGTATGCCATAACCCGTTCTGTGACGGGTAAACCTACTACTAAAAGTGTATATGATGCGTTGAATAGAGAGGTAAGAACGGCCGAGACTCGTTTTAATGGCAGTTTTCTAAAAACGGATAAAATTTATGATAGTTATGGAAGGGTGCAAAAAGTCTCTCGTCCGTTTGCCGGTAGTTCGGCTACGGCTTGGAATATCTATAGTTATGATACGTATGATCGCTTAACCGCTATATCGGAACCTTCCGGAAGAAAAACGACTCATGGTTATAGCGGCAATAGTATAACAACGGTGGAGGATGGAATCTCTGTCAAGCGGACGTATGATGCGTTGGGCAATCTTATATCTGTGGTAGACCCAGCAGGAACGATTACCTATAATCTGCGTCCGGATGGACAACCTTCTTCTATCGTCGCACCGGGTAACGTGACTACTTCATTTGGTTATGATGGTTTCGGCCGTCGGACTAGCTTGGGCGATCCTAGCTCTGGTACGACAACTTATGCTTATGACGCATCCGGCAACCTATTGAAAGAGACGAACGCAAATAATAAGGTTATCAATTACACGTATGATACGTATAATCGCCTTAAAACGGCGACTTTACCAGAGTTTACGACTACATATACTTATAATGGCTACGATGAGTTGACGAAGGTCTCTTCTTCTGTCGGAACTTCCATTGATTATGTATATGATGCGTTGGGTCGTCTGTCGAGCCAGACAGAGACGGCGGTAGACAATAAATATTTACGAAAGGATTATACCTATAACGGAGGAAATGTAAGCTCTATTAAGTATACGTCTCAATCCGGAGTTTTGACAACCGAGAATTATAATTATGCGAATGGTCATTTAGTTGAGACCAAGCTGAATAACCAAACATCCATATTTAAGCTCACGAAAGAGAATGACATGGGGTTACCTACCGAGGTACGCTCCGGTGCCTTATCTCGTACCTATGGATATGACAGTTATGGATTCCCTACTTCCAGGAAGATACAGAAAACAGGGGTGACCACATTCCTCCAGAATATGGAGTATGTTTTTGATCCTGTTAAACGGAACTTGACTTACCGGAAAGACATTAATGTATCCCAAGAAGAGAAATTCTCTTATGATAATCTTAATCGTCTGACTTCCTACAAAGGGCTTATGGCAACTTATGATGCGAAAGGAAATATCTTAACCAAAGGGGATGTCAGTGGTACATTCGCATATAATACAAGTGGCAAGCCTTACGCCATATCTTCCTCTAGCGTGGCAAATGGTATTATGTCTTCCGCCACACAGGTTATTAGCTATACCTCTTTCAAGCGTCCGAACGCTATTACGCAAGATGGTAACGTGGCCTCGTTTACCTATAACGGCAATCAGCAGCGTGTGAAGATGCAGGTGGCTAAAGGGGGTAGCCGTTTGTTGACCCGCTATTATTTGGGGGATTGCTATGAGATCGATGAGACTCCCTCGGGTAATAAGGAGAAGTTGTATTTGGCGGGAGAGAATTACTACGACGCTTCGGCGGTATTGGTGAAGGATCATACGAATAGCTGGAAACTTTATTATATAGGTCGTGATTATCTGGGAAGTATCACGGATATCATCACGGAGGCAGGGACGAAATACGCGAGTTATAATTTTGACGCATGGGGTCGCCAACGTAACTCATCCAGTCACGTTTACATCCCTTCGGGGCAGGAGGTAGAGTTGTTCCTTGGTCGTGGCTACAGTGGCCATGAGCATCTTAAGGAGTTTGGCTTGGTAAATATGAACGCTCGCCTGTATGACCCGGCTCTGGGTCGTTTCCTCGCTCCTGATCCGTTTGTCCAGATGCCGGACTTGTCCCAGAACTTCAATCGTTACAGCTATGCCATGAACAACCCGTTGAGGTATGTGGACGAGGATGGAGAGTTTATCCATATTATAATAGGTGCGGTTATCGGAGGAACAGCAAATTTGATCTATAAGGCTGTATCGGGTCAACTTCATAGTTTCAAAGATGGATTTGCCGCATTTGGTATTGGAGCCGCCGCCGGAGGTTTAGGTGCTGCTACGGGGGGATTGGCCTTTGCCGCCGCCGGAGGTGCCGCCGGGGGAATCGGAGGCTTTCTGGCTGGAGCCGCCGCAGGTTCGGCGAGTACAGCGGTGATGATGCCGGTCCAAAGTGCGGGTAACTCGTTGTATTTCGGGGATCAGTTTATGAGCTTGAAGGATTATGGTTTGGGTATTCTGGGTGGAGCCTTGACAGGTGGAATCGGAAACGGTACGGTTGCTGCCTTGAAAGGTAATAACTTCTGGACAGGTAAGGACGTTAAATTCGGACGGACAATCTTCTCGTTCAAGAACACGGCAACAAGACCGGCACCGGAGATGAGGTTGATGGAGGCTCCAGGAAGTGGGCTAAATGTGACGCAACCGGATATTAGTAATACCCCTAAATTAAATCCGGTAGAGACATCATCTCAGGTCGCTTCTTCTAGTCAATCTTCGGGTACGACTCGTTTTGTGACAACTCCAGATGGGGTAACTCATGATTTACAACCGACTATTGATAGAATACGGTCTGGAAAGTTGTTTACGTTTCGTCATGATGGGGCGATCTATTATAATAATGAAGGAAAGTTGCCAAATTTATCAAATGGTGTTTATAAAGAGTATGTTCATCCTACGCCTGGTTTGACAAGAGGAGCAGGGCCTATGAGAGTTATCACAGGAGGAAGTAAGATGTGGTTTACTCCAGATCATTATGGAACAATGATTCAAATCAAATTTTGAAAAAAGTTCGTTATAAGTATGTGAATATATAATATTATTCTTTCATTTGTATTCTAAAACTACTATTAGATGGAGAATATATTTTTTGTAAAGTATCCTAGAATGTATCTAGTGGAGGATACATTTATTGGATATGTATATAAAGTACGAGACAAAATGGATTTATTCCTTAACTTATCAAAAGCTCTAGTGTTTCCTAATTATTTTGGAGAAAATTGGGATGCTCTTTGTGAAGTTTATAGGGATTTTGACTGGATATCTAATAATGATATTGTAATAATACATGAAGATTTATCATTGTTAGATGAGTATGACTTAAGAATGTATTTGAAAATAATTAAAATAACTCTTTCATTTTGGGCTGGTTTTAATGATCATTCTGTATGTTTTATTTTTTCAGAGAAAGATAAAAAACGAATAATGGATGTCGTTGATTTAATGAAATAAATTTTGTGTTAACTTAATTTATCGAATGTGCTTTATATGTTTGAAGTATTTTTAAAAGAATAAATGCTATGAAGAAACAGATAGAAGACTGGCTTTTGGAATTAAGCCATAATGAAGTGATACCAGAAAATATAGTAGCACTGAATTTTGGTATTTTTGAGTCTGAAAATGGATATTGTGTTTATTTGATAGGCTCTGAAAGTTATGATGTGGACGATGATGATTGGGCTTGTGATGAAGTCTTTACTACAAGAGATCAACCTTTCGTGATAGAGTGTGAAAGTGATTGGGAATTAGTGGAAACTTTTTTTATTAGTTTAGTGAATGAATACCTTTCTTCTGGAAAATATGCTGGAAAATTAAAAGAATATCAAGCAATAGGCATTGGATTTGTTGACGGAGATTTACAGATTTTATATGCAAGATAATGTCTGTTTGTAAGCAATAAAATTTTTGCTTATCCAAGCAGTGTCATTCGCATTTCGCTACGCTTCATGCTCATGTCGCGCTGGCGCGCTATATAAATGCAAATGAATGTGTCCGAATGTGAGCAAGCTCCCATCAGCCAATTCATTGCATTTATGCACCGCTTGTAGAAACGCGCAACTTCAAGTTTGTTTGTGCATTGATGGTTATCTTGAGCTTAGGAGGCGTTTAATGAAAACTGTTTTTTTACATGGGTTGGGACAAACTGCACAGGACTGGAAAGAAGTAGTCCAACAACTATCAATTTCTGATGTCGATTGCCCAGAACTTTTTTCTTCAACAGAAGATGAAATATCCTATTCGCAGATTTTGGGTGATTTAGAACAGCGGTATTCAGAAGTAAAAGAGCCGCTTCGTATCTGCGGTCTTTCGTTAGGTGCGCTTCTTGCGATTGATTTTGCTATTCGACATGAGGAAAAAGTGGATTCGCTGGTTTTGATTGGCGCACAATATAAAGTTCCAAGTTTACTGATAGATTTTCAAAATCTTATCTTCCGTTGTATGCCAAACAAGGTTTTTGAAAGTATGGGACTATCAAAAAGCAGCACCATAAAATTGGCTCACTCTATGCGGTCATTGGATTTTACTTTGCAATTAAATAATATTCGTTGTCCAGTAACAATTTTGTGTGGCAAAAAGGATACTGCCAATCTAAAGGCTTCTAAAAGGCTAAAAGAATTGCTACCCCAAGCTACTTTGCACATCGTTCCAAATGCAGGACATGAACTCAATAAATATGCATCAAACACGATTGCAGAGATATTAAATCAGTAAATTTATCGTGCAAAAAATATAGTAAGATAAATTGTCTGACAGGTAAGCAATCTCTCTCACTTTCATCACAACATCCCACTGTCCTTAGAGAGATGGACGAAGTATAATGTAAGCAACAATCGGAGTTTGTTACTCTTTTTGGAGGTGAATTGGTAATGATAAAATTAAAAATGTCTATTGAAGATATAAGTGAGTATCAGACAGGTATTTTACCAAAGAATGCTGTTAAAATAGAAACACCTCAGAGCATTGAAGAGATGATGAAAAAAGCGGCACCTATTGCAGCGGTATTATGTGTTTTAATGTTTGTAACGATGCTGTGTAAAACAGTTATGAACAAGACAGTTGTTATTTCGCATGTATTTATTTTGATTGGTGTTTGCCTGGGGTATATTTGTTTGGTGATACACGAGTGGTTACATGGGATTGTCTATCCGAGAAACGCACTGGTTACGATAGGTAAAATAACGGGTAAGATGTCATTTGTTGCATTAGCATCATATCCTCTGAAGCGTAGAAGGTTTATTGTAATGTGCCTATTACCATTTGTGCTTGGAATAATACCATTATTGATTTTTATTGTTAGTCCGGCAGAATATAGAGAACTAAATGGACTAATGTTTGGCATGTCATGTATGGGTATGGTTTCGCCATTTCCCGATGTATATAATGTTTTTATTGTCTTAAAAAATGCAAATAAAAAAGATGCAATAATGTTTTATAAAAACGATATGTATAAGGTATCGTAAATTCAGATTTAAATTATAGGACTATGAAGCGAGGTAGTGGATATGGAAAAGACCCATTTAAGGAATATTTAAGGACACTGGGCTTTTCTGCAACCAATGATATTTTTGCAGAAAATGCGTGGTATTTCAGAAACGCACTTGTCCGTGCAAACTATACGAACCTGCAAAAAGGTATTCACGAAACAACAGAGTATCTGGAAGCGTTTCTCAGAAATCTGCTTTTGAACGAGAAAAATGAGCTTCATAATCGAAATCTTCATATAAGTGGACTCTTGAACGAAGAGAAAGTGGACATTGGGGATACAAAAGTGGATATTGAGAATGGAAAAGTGGACATTCAGGACAAAAAAGTGGATATTGACAGTGTACTTTCCGAAAAAGGTAGTGATTTCTCGGTAAAAACGACGATTCATATCCATAGACTTTTTGAGAAGTTTGGCTTTGATGAGGTGTTTGGAAGAAGTGCAGTTATGGAACTTCTTGAGCTGAAAGGTTCAGGTGCTTCAAAACTTCTTTCCAATTTGGTAAAGGCAGATATTATTGAACCGGTATCCGGTCACGGAAAAGGGAAATATAAATTTAAGAAGTAGTTTATAAGACTTCCTTGAAATTATCGACATGGTGTGTAGACAATCTGATGTTTTGTCTTCGGCAGTAGGATAAAGAAGATAAGGAAACAGAACAGAAATAGATTATAAAAGGTCTGTTGGGCAGTATAGCCTAATGAAGCCTACAGAAAAAGGTTGCGTGAAGCCGCATAAAAATGTATAATTAAGAGTAATGAATTTCATATTAAATGATATTGGAGGTACTCATGTCACAGTCGGTTACGATAAAGAGTAATAAATATGGAATCAATTTAGTTTTAGATGCGGATATGCCATTTGCAGATTTGATAAAGGCAGTTGTAGAGAAGTTTAAGGCATCCGCCAATTTTTTTAAAAACGCAAAGCTTGCTATTTCATTTGAGGGAAGGCATCTTTCAGATGAAGAGCAGCAGCAGATAATTGCAGCTATTGAGGAAAATACCACAATTGAGATTTTGTGCATTGTGGAGAGTGGTACCGAGCAGGAAGCCATTATGAAGGAGCAGGTTGAGGCATTTAATGAGGCAGTGCAGAAGCAGTGCGAGAATGTTGCAACAGTCAGTGTTCCGGAGCAGTTTTACCGTGGTACGCTCAGGTCAGGCCAGGTGATTACCAGCGAGTCTTCGGTCACAATCATAGGTGATGTCAATCCGGGAGCCAAGATTATAGCTCAGGGCAATATCGTTATTCTTGGTGCATTAAAGGGCAATGTCCACGCCGGATGTACAGGTGACAGGAGCTGCTTTGTATTTGCACTTGATATGCAGCCGATTCAGATTCAGATTGGTGATTTGATTGCGAAGAGTCCGGACGAGCCTCAGCCAAAGCACAGGGTAAGGCGCAAGGAAAAGCCGGCACAGGAGCAGGCGCAGATAGCCATCGCAAAGGATGGATATATTTACATCGAACCAATTACTAAAAATATTTTAAATAGCATTTAGGAACGTAGGAGGAAGAAAGTTCATGAGCGAAGTAATCGTTATCACATCAGGAAAGGGTGGTGTGGGCAAGACCACAACCACAGCAAATATTGGTACAGGTCTTGCACAGTTAAATAAAAAGGTTGTTATGATTGATACTGACATCGGACTGCGTAACCTGGATGTTGTTATGGGACTTGAGAATCGTATTGTATACAATCTCGTAGACGTCGTTGAGGGCAAATGCCGTATACGTCAGGCCCTTATCAAGGATAAGAAATATCCTGATCTGTGTCTGCTTCCATCAGCCCAGACAAGGGATAAGGATGCTGTTACACCGGAGCAGATGGTTGAGCTTATCAATGAGCTTCGTGAGGAGTTTGACTATATTCTGCTTGACTGCCCGGCAGGTATCGAGCAGGGCTTCAAGAATGCCGTTGCAGGAGCTGACCGTGCACTTGTTGTCACTACACCTGAGGTGTCAGCAATCCGTGACGCTGATCGTATCGTAGGTCTTCTCGAGGCGAATGAGATGAAGCGCATTGATCTGATTGTCAACCGTCTGCGTGTCGATATGGTTAAGCGCGGTGATATGATGAATGTGGATGATGTAACAGAGATTCTTGCAGTCAACTTAATCGGTGCAGTACCGGATGATGAGCAGATTGTTATTTCTACAAACCGTGGTGAGCCGTTAGTCGGTTCAGACAGCCTTGCAGGAAAGGCATATATGAATATCTGCCACCGTATCATGGGCGAGGAGGTTCCTTTACTTGATTTAAACCAGAAGCATGGTGTCTTTGAAAAGTTAAAGGATATGTTTAAGAAAAATTAAAGGGGGATGCGTACCATGGGTATAATGGATTTATTTAAAAAGAAATCTTCTGGTAATGTTGCAAAGGATCGCTTGAAGCTGGTGCTGGTTTCTGACCGTGCAAACTGCTCATCGGAGATGATGGAGATGATGAAAAGGGATATCATTGAGGTTATTTCCCGCTATATGGATATTGATGCGGAAGCTCTTGATGTGAAAATCACAGAGACAGAGTCTGATTCTAACAACGGAATGGTTCCGGCACTTGTTGCCAATATTCCTATCCGTGACATGAAGCATCGTCCGGATCCAAGATAGAGTAAATAAAATAATAGGATATGATAAGATATGAGGGTCAAAATACTTTTTGATCCTTTAATCATTATAGTCGATAAAAAAGGCTTGATTTGATATTAAAGTGTGATATACTTTAATACGTTACAAATAAATAAATTTTAGCAGAGTAGACACATGTGCGTTAAGTGCCGGATGAACAGGGAGTTGTCAACCGGACGAAAAGAAAATCTTGCGGTACATGAGTCGCATCCCGCTGCATCCGAAGATATTAATTATCTCCTGTTGTAGTTCGGTGAGGTCTGCAAAGGAGGTAATTTTTTAATGAAAAAATTCGTTACTTTGTTCACCGATTCTGCCCGAGAGCTTAAATCGGTCAGAACCATCACAACTATGGCAATGCTTGCTGCAGTTGCCGTTATCCTTGGATATTTCTCCATCGAATATGG
>ERZ860388.1296-NODE-1296-length-16865-cov-2.994170_pt1 | contig 16865 bp, 18 predicted proteins | sample MGYA00509978_ERZ860388 | MGnify/ENA primary metagenome ERZ860388 (study PRJEB30046, sample SAMN00715225) | human gut metagenome | study: EMG produced TPA metagenomics assembly of the A metagenome-wide association study of gut microbiota in type 2...
TTTAAAGCCATATTTTGGAGGAGCTTTCAAAGCTTGCCACCGATTACGGCATTATAAATAATGGAGCCCTGCTTCAGGAAGTTACCAGGGAGGAGCTGCTTTCCAAGTGCAGTGAGAAGATTACATTGACAGTGGACAATCCAAATAAAGCAGTGCCTGTTCTCGATAATATGGGCTTTGTGAACTACATGATAGTGGACAAAAATCATATAGATGTTTATGAGCGCCTGAATGATAGCGCCGCCTTAAATACAGCGCTTGTCACTGCCGGAGTTTCGGTGGCACAGCTGGCGGTCACAGGAATGGAGCTTGAGACATATTTCCTTAGTATCACAGGAGGTGCGACAAATGTTTAATGCGGTAAGAATGGATGTTTACAGACTGATACATACAAAGTCAGCTTATGTTATATTGATAATCGCTATGGCGCTTGCAATCGCTATGAGCGGTATGACAGCTCTTATCAGAAGCATGGCGGCAGACAGCATCGTTGAAACAAATGAACAGGTCAACATGGTAAGTGAGTCAGACAGTGAGATAACAGGTGAATACGATACAGCATCAGCGGAAGTGTCGAATGGACCAACGGCAACAGTTGGGCTTGAGGTGGACGAATCCGACATGTCAGATGAGATACCGACTATAGCAGATATGGTTGAAAGCGATATAGCAGGCCTAGACCTGGCTCTTTTACTTGCTATATTTACGGTGCTTTTTTCAACGGCTGACTTAAACAGCGGATATATAAAGAGTGTAGGCGGACAGGTGAAGAGCCGTGGAGTGCTGCTGTTTTCAAAGATGATAGCGCTTTCGGTATTTACCTTTGTGGCTATGGCACTTGATGTGATTGTCCAGTGTATTGCGACCCCGCTGTTTTTGCATGGAGCAGAATTCGGAGATGCAGCAGACTTATTTAAGATGCTTGGCAGCCAGTATGTGGTCACACTTTTATTTGTATATTTTGTCATGGCAATGGCAATCATTATAAAAAACAATGTAATCAGCATGATTATCGCTGTGTGCATGTGTACAGGTATCTTTACACTGATTTTCAGTGGAATCAATATACTTATTGAAAAAATCGGAGTAAAGAACTTTGATATAAATGATTACCTTATTGTTAATCAGATTTCTGAGCTTGATCTGAGTGCATCTGTAAAGACCGTAGGTGGTGCATTTGCGGTAGCTGCTGTGTGGGCGGTAGTGTCATTGATTGCAGTGTACGGTGTGTTTAAACGCAGGGATATATAATGATTAAAGGGTCAAAAGGTATCATAATGATTTAAATGAGGAATAAAACATGATTTGGAAAATACTGACTGTAATACTTGCAGTTTCGGTAGCTGTCTTAATAGCTGTGCTCTTAAAGATAAGGGCACAGCTTCGTGACATTAATGAACAGCTTGATTTTTTGTGCGAAAAGGATACAAATATGCTACTTTTAACCGATACCAACATGGCTGATATCGGAAGGCTTAAGGAGCGCATAAACAGATTTTTAGAGCAATGGCACAGGCAGCGTGAGGCGGCGGCAAAAAAGGAGCAGATGATATCTGACACGTACACAAACCTGTCGCACGATATCCGCACTCCGCTTACCTCGCTGGACGGCTATTTTCAGCTGCTTAGGGATGAGACTGACAAGAGCGCGCAGGAGCATTATATAGATATCATCCAGGAGCGTATCACAAGCCTTAAGGATATGCTAGAGGAGCTTTTCATGTTCACAAAGCTTAAAAATGACAGCTTTAAGTTAGAGCTGTCTAATTGCTGTGTCAGCAGACTTTTAAAGCAGACAGTGTTTTCTTATTATGAGGAGTGGAAAAAGCAGGGCATTGAGCCATCGCTTGATATATGTGAGGATACGATATTTATCACTGCAAATGCACAGGCGCTCAGGAGAGTGCTTCAGAATGTAATAAAAAATGCACTGGTTCACGGACAAAACAGCATATGCATACAGATGAAGCAGGTGGTTTCAGACAATTGCAAGGCCTTGGATGATGGGAGTGCTTCAAAAAACAGTATGGTTCATATTTTGGTTTCAAATGATGTAAAAAATCCTGATGACATAGATGTGGACAAGGTATTTGAGCGCTTTTACAAGGCCGATGAGGCGAGGAGCATATCATCAAGCGGGCTTGGGCTTTCGATTGCAAAGGAGCTTGTGGAGAGAATGGGCGGGAGTATTGAAGCAAGGCTTGAGGGGAAGCGGTTTGTTGTGGAAATATTGTTTAAAGGTGAACTGTTACAGCTTTTGTAATGTGATAATAATGTTGACACACATGAAACAAAATGATATACTGTTAAGGTGTTTGCGGGCATGGCGGAATTGGCAGACGCGCTAGATTTAGGTTCTAGTGGGAGACCGTGCAGGTTCAAGTCCTGTTGCCCGTACTGTTTACAAGGGTTTCAGAGGTTTTTATTACTTCTGAAATTCTTATTTTTTTATCATTTTTTCCTATACGAAAGGATACCACAATGCAGGCTTACAAGGATTTAGTAAAAGCACTTCCTGGCTTAAAAGAAGATATGCCACGCGCATTTTACATGCTCGCAGAGCTTTTTGATTACGGTTCATTTGATATATGCAGAAGTGACGACAAATATATAATCCCTTATATCATGAATGACGCGGTGGAATGCTATCTGACTGTGGAAAATGCAGTGTTAAAGGGCGATTATCATAGCGAGGAAGAAATTATTTCGGCATCGTTGGTTTTAGGAAGTGAAAAAGGCTACGGACTCATTCTGCACCAGCAGGACAATGTGATCACACTCTGGTTTGATAATTTGCATGTGCATGAGGCATGCTTTAAATACCATGAAATAGGGCATTTCTGGGTAAAGGGACAGGAACAGTGGCGTATGCTTGTATATATGGTAGGAACAATCGCTGATAAGTATATGTACATGGGAAAGGAATACTGTAACGAGACAGAATGCTTTATCCAGAGCCTTATTTACTTTGCACCGTTTCGCAGATGGACACCGGTACCGGGTGATTTGATGGAGTATCATTTCCCGGCCAGGGCAGAGGGGATAGACATTATGGAGGAGCTTTGCAGGGAGGTTTCGGACACTGATTATCTTAAGCTCATTGCACGCTACAGGGCAAATCCATGTGAGAAAACGGAAAAGCTTTTGAGCAGACATTTAGCCGATGCAAAAAGAGTACCTCTTTATCAGTATATTTATAAGCTTGTGATAAAGGCATCAAAGGATTATCCCGAGAGAAATTACGGAAATAAGATAAATGAACGCATAAAAGAAAAGCGTAAAGCGCTTGAACAGGAGCTGCTTCAAAAGGGATACACCGGAAAATACCCAGTGTTTTCAAAGAAAAATACGACTGTGCGTGTAATGGAGGAACAGCCCTACGTCACAGCAATTCTAGAGTGGGATGATTACAAATACAAGCAGCAGCTCATGATTTCTGAGTGCAGTGCAAAAAGGTATGATGGAATTAATGCGGGATTTTTTAAAGGAATAGGCAGACACGGACACATTGTGCAGGTGTAGATACACATAAAACAAAAGCCACGGAGCAATCCGTGGCTTTCATAATACGCTTATTACAAGGATGGGCTTGAGAAGACTCGAACTTCCGACCTCACGCTTATCAGGCGTGCGCTCTAACCGGCTGAGCTACAAGCCCTTGTGTTTTTCACAAAACGTATACTACAATATTTTTTGTAGGAAGTCAAGAGTTTTTTAGAGGTTTTCTCCATCTGTTTTATTTTTCGGATATTCGTTTGAGTGTGCACTGATGACCTCATTAATCCAGTCTACACACTGTTTTTTCCCGTCATCTGTAAATGGAAAGGTATTGTCAGTCTTTTTGCTGTCGTCGGTCAGGTCAAAAATATACGGCCCAGGCCATATCCAGGCATGAAATATTGGCTCACCCTTTTCCTCGGGTGTATCCTCGGTGGCTTCCTTAAGGACAGGCTCCTCACGCTTTATGAGAAAGCGCATGCCGTTCATCCAGCCGGTAAAGGTTGTTTTTTTATAGTAGTTGAGATTGAGTGCATCGTCGTATGTAAGCATAGGTGGCTCCTTGATATATAATGATATGTAATTATACACCAAATATCCGTTTAATGCCAGAATAACACCGGTACTTAACAATTCAAAGTAATCATGCACTGAAAATTAATATTTTAATGCAAAAATAAAAATGAATAAAAATGTATAAATAATGCTTATAAACTGCATAAATTACCCTTATTAATGAGTATTATAAAAAATGACTAATTTTTATGCAAAAATGAAAATTATATAGGAAAATATATCCAATTGACAAAGTATGATTTCTGTGTATAATAAAAAAGAATTGTTCGCGTCAGAACGACAGTTGTATCAGACAGCAAGATTAGGGAGTGTGTAATGACAATGAGGTCATTCGCACTTTTTTGCGTATTAGACAAAATACTTTGACGTGGTACAGTGATAATGCTTTAAAAAATAAAAATAATGCATTATCGATACAAATCCAAGAGGGAGAGAAAAATATGGGTAAGTACATTGTAAAGAGAGTTATTCTCGCGATTTTTACAATCTTCATTATCAGTCTTATTACATTCTTTGCCATGAATGCAATTCCGGGTGGTCCATTCAATTCGGAGAAGGCAAAGAGTCCGGCGGTAATGAAAGAGCTTGAGGCACGCTACGGACTGGATCAGCCACTTATAGTCCAGTACAAGAACTACATGGCAGGCGTGCTGCACGGAGATTTCGGTGTTAGTCTTAAGACAGACCGTCCGATCTCAGATATCATTGGGGAGAGCTTCCCGATTTCAGCGAAGCTTGGACTTTTAGCGGCGCTCACTGCGATAGTATTCGGAGTGGTGCTCGGTTCGATAGCAGCGCTTATGCGAAACAGGTGGCCGGATCGAGTTATAGTATTCTTCGTCACACTGATTACGTCGATGCCGTCATTTGTCATCGCTACGTTATTACTTTATTTCTTCTGTATAAAGCTTGGTGTGGTGCAGGCCTTCAGCTCAGGAAGCAACATGGTATTACTTCCGGTGCTGTCACTGTCACTTTCACCGATGGCATATATTACAAGACTTACAAAGACTTCAATGCTTGATGCACTCGGACAGGATTACATCCGTACGGCAAAGGCCAAGGGTGTACATCAGTACAAGATTATATTTGTACATGCGCTTCGTAATGCGCTCATTCCGGTCATCACATATGTGGGACCTATGATTGGTGGTATCCTCACAGGTTCAATGGTTATTGAGAGTATTTTCAATATCGGAGGACTCGGTTCCAAGTTCGTAAGCTGTATCACAAACCGTGATTACACAATGATTATGGCCACAACACTTTTCCTTGCTGTCATCATGGTAGGCGCGAACCTCATTACAGATATTGTATACAAAGTGATTGATCCACGTATTAAGCTTGATTAAGGAGAGATAAAGATGAAAGATAATATGAAGAGAGCTCCTTTCTCCACACAGATTGACCTTAGCAAGTTCGATATGAAGGATTTTGCCAAGGCATCAGATGAAGAAAAACGCCAGCAGGAGGTTATGGGTGAGTCAACTACCTTCTTGAAGGATGGTCTTAAGAGACTCCGCAAAAATCCACTGGCTATGGGTTCTATTATAGTTTTGGTTTTACTTATTTTGGTTATTCTTCTGGCACCAAAGATTGTGCCTTACGGCTATGCAGATATCGTTAAGGGTGCACAGAACTTAGGACCTTTCCAGTACAGCGAGGCTGAGCAGGCACAGATTGATGCAGGTGAGAAGCTGTTCCCGCACATTTTTGGCACAGATGAGCTCGGAAGAGACTATTTTATCCGTGTTGTTTACGGAGCTCGTGTATCGCTGGGAGTCGGTGTGTTTGCATCACTGCTTGTGCTTATAATCGGTATCATTTACGGTTCCGTATCAGGCTTCTGCGGTGGCAAGGTAGATATGGTTATGATGAGAATAGTAGATATCATTTATTCATTGCCGGATATGCTGCTCATCATTTTACTCGCAGTTGTATTAAATGAGGTGCTGACACCTGTAATAAAGGGTACAGTGCTTTCAAAGCTCGGTGTCAACATGATTGCACTTTTCATAGTGTTTGGATTGCTTTACTGGGTAGGAATGGCAAGACTTATAAGAGGTCAGATTCTTACCATCAAGCAGAATGAGTACATTCTCGCAGCAAAGTGTATCGGAACATCATCAGCCCGTACTATCAGAAAACACATTTTACCGAACTGTCTGTCAGTAATCATCATTACTACAGCGCTTCAGATACCATCAGCTATCTTTACTGAGAGTTATCTGTCATTTATCGGACTTGGTGTTTCGGCTCCTATGCCTTCACTTGGTTCGTTGGCAAATACAGCGCGTGGCGGACTCCAGAGCTACCCATTGCGTCTTATTTTTCCGGCGCTTACGATTTGTATCATTGTTCTTACATTGAATCTTATCGGTGACGGCTTAAGAGATGCATTTGACCCTAAATTATCGAAATAGTAAGGAGTGAGTAAGATGGAAGATAATAAGTTTGTTCTTGAAGTATCTGATCTGCACACTACCTTCAAGACCGATAACGGAGACGTATCAGCTGTAAACGGTGTCAGCTTTAAGCTTGAGCCGGGAAAGACTCTTGGAATCGTAGGAGAGTCAGGCTCAGGAAAGTCAGTTACAGCATATTCAATCATGCAGATTCTTGCTGAGAATGGTGCCATCACAGGCGGCTCAGTAAAATATAAGGGTGAGGATATCACCAAATGGAACAAAAAGAAAATGGCAGATTTCAGAGGAAAATGCTGTTCAATCATTTTCCAGGATCCTATGACATCGCTTAATCCGGTATTTACGGTAGGCTACCAGCTTGAGGAGGCAGTGCTTCTTCACACAGACCGTACAAAGAAGGAAGCAAAGGAGCGCGCTATAGAGATGCTCACACTTGTAGGCGTTAATGAGCCTGAGAAGCGTGTAAATCAGTACCCTCATGAGCTTTCGGGTGGTATGAGACAGCGTGTCATGATAGCTATGGCATTAGCCTGTGAGCCGGATATCCTTATCGCAGATGAGCCGACAACAGCTCTTGATGTGACTATCCAGGCACAGATTCTTGAGCTTATGCAGTCACTGCAGGAAAAGCTTGGCATGGCAATCATCATGGTTACACATGATCTGGGTGTCATTGCTTCAATGTGTGACGAGATCATAGTTATGTACGGCGGTCGTGTGTGTGAGAGAGGAACAGCAGATGCCATATTCTACAGCCCGGCGCATGAGTACACAAAGGGACTGCTTCGTTCAATCCCTACAAAGACCAATTCAAAAACCAGGCTTGTTCCTATCGGAGGCACACCAATCAATATGCTCAACATGCCAAAGGGCTGTGCATTCTGCCCTCGCTGTGATGCCGCTATGAAGATATGTCTCACTGAAAAGCCGGAGGAAATCTGGGTTGGAGAGGATCATCTCGCATCATGCTGGATGAATATTAAGAATATGATGGAGGAGGGAAAATCAAATGAGTAATGAGACAAATAACAACGAGTACCTGCTCAAGGTAGACCATTTGAAGCAGTATTTCCCTGTTCATGACGGATTTAAAAAGATGGAATTAAAGGCAGTCGATGATGTGTCATTTGCCATAAAGCCGGGTGAGACGCTTGGACTTGTTGGAGAGTCAGGCTGTGGAAAGACAACCGTAGGACGTACTCTTTTACGTCTGTATCAGCCTACAGCAGGACGCATTGAGTTCGACGGCAATGTATTGTTTGACAGTGAGAAGAAGATAGATGTGAATATGCATCCTTACCGTAAGCAGATGCAGATGGTATTCCAGGATCCGTATTCATCACTCAACCCTCGTATGACGGTTGAGGATATCATCGGAGAGCCTCTCGATGTGCACAAGCTTTACAATAGCAAGAAAGAGCGACATGAGATGATTATGGATCTCATGGAGACAGTTGGACTAAACGCAGACCATGCCACACGCTATGCACATGAGTTTTCGGGTGGACAGAGACAGCGTATCGGAATAGCAAGAGCGCTTGCAGTAGATCCGAAGTTTATCGTATGTGATGAGCCGGTATCGGCACTTGATGTTTCAATTCAGGCCCAGGTAGTCAACATGTTTGAGGATCTGCAGAAGGAGAGAGGGTTATCATACCTGTTTATAGCGCACGATTTGCTTGTAGTGCAGCATATCTCTGATAGAATAGCTGTTATGTACTTAGGTCATATGATGGAGCTTGCAGATGCTGATGAGCTGATGGACAATCCAATCCATCCGTACACACAGTCACTGCTTTCAGCGGTTCCGATTCCGGATCCTGAGACTGCCAGACACAGCAAGCGAATCGTGCTTGAGGGAGATGTCCCTTCACCTCTTCGCATGCCTAGTGGCTGTCCGTTCCGTTCACGTTGTAAATATGCGACAGAACAGTGTGCAGCAGCACGTCCGGAGCTTACAGACAGAGGAAACGGACATATGGTTGCATGCTTCAACCGTTAATATAAGGTTTTTACCGGCATATAGCTTAAGTCACTTGTGCCGGTTCTAACATAAATTTATTTTCATATTAATTAATTAGGAGGAAGAAAGATGAAAAAGAGATTAGTAGCACTTACTCTTGTTGCAGCTATGGCACTTGGCATGACTGCTTGTGGAAGCAAGAGCAACAACAAAACATCTACTAACGACACTCCTGATACTGCTGTATCAACAGCGGTAGACTGGACAAGCTATGACAAGTTAGTAGATTCTATCCGTACAGAAGCAGATCTTGCAAAGCGTGCAGAGATGATGCACCAGGCAGAGGATATGCTTATGGATACATGGTGTGTTATTCCACTTTACTACTACAATGACCAGTATATGCTCAAGGATTATGTCACAGGCGTATACTCAACAGTAGAGGGTATGAAATACTTCTACAATGCAAAGAACACAAAGAATGCCGGAAAGTTAAACATCTTCATGGCATCAGAGCCTGATCATATCGATCCTGCATTAAACAGTACTGTTGACGGCGGATGTCTTGCAGTAAACAGCTTTGAGGGTCTTATGCGTTACAACGCTGAGGGCAAGCTTGAGCCTGCATGTGCAGAGAGCTATGAGGTTTCTGAGGATGGCCTCACATACACATTCACAATGCGTGACGGTCTTAAGTGGTCAAATGGTGATGAGCTTACTGCAAAGGATTTCGAGTGGTCTTGGAGGAGAGCAGCAGATCCTAAGACAGCTGCAGATTACAGCTACCTTTGCGCAGTATTCGCAGGATATGATGATACAAAGGGTCTTGCTGCTGATGATGTAGTTGCTTCTGATGATGGAAAGACTCTTACAGTCAAGCTTAAGGCAGTTACACCATACTTCCTTGACTTATGTGCATTCCCATTCTTCTTCCCTGTAAACCAGAAGTCAGTAGAGGGAAATGATGACTGGGCAAACGATGCAAGCGACAAGTTTGTTACAAACGGTGCATTCACACTCAAGGAGTGGAAACATGATTCAAGCATGACATATGTTAAGAATCCTAACTACTGGGATGCTGACAATGTAACAGTTGATGAGATGAACGTAATGCTTACATCTGATGATGTTTCAGCTTACACAGCTTACCAGAACGGTGACCTTGATTTTATTGATTCAATTCCTACAGCAGAGATTGAGGCAGCTAAGAAGACAAGCGAGTTCTACACAGTAGACAACCTTGGAACATACTACGCAGGCTTCAACATCAACTCTAAGCTCTACTCAGAACTTGGATTAGATGCTGACCAGGCTAAGGTATTCAGAAAAGCAATCTGTCTTCTTATCGATCGTCAGTACATCATCGATACAATCGCCCAGGGCGGACAGAAGATTGCCACAACATTTATCCCAGAGGGTGTTACAGATGGTAACGGTGGCGAGTTCAAGAACAAGGACTACTACGGCACAGATTACGATAAGAACTTTGAGGAGGCTAAAGAACTTCTTGCTTCTATCGGATTATTAGATGAGAGCACAGGTCAGGTAAACCAGACTATCGAGTTCTCATACCTCGTAAACAACTCAGAGGCCAATGTAAAAATTGGTGAGGCTATCCAGGCTGATCTTTCAAAGGTAGGTATCAACTTAAAGGTTGAGCAGCAGGAGTGGAACGTATTCCTTAACAGCCGTAAGGACGGACAGTTTGATTTCGCCCGTGAGGGATGGCTTATGGATTACAACGATCCAATCAACATGCTTGAGATGTTCACAACAAAATCAGGTAACAACGATATGCAGTTCGGTCGTTAATCTGATTTTGCTATCATAACAAAGCCGCTCGTGCCATTCGCACGACGATGCGAATAACATGCAGAGTATATAGGAAGTCATACAGCTATTGTATGGCTTCCTTTTTTTCGTTTAAAGTGGGCTTTTCAGAGCGAAAAAAGGCTCTTTAAAAAAATATGATAATGGTGTAGAATTGTTATTATATAGTTTTAGAATGATGTTTGAGGGTGTGTGATGATTTTAGGACTAAGTGATACGGAAAAGAAATTTAAGACAGCGATGGATACGGCAGGTGCCGACATGACAGTGGTCAACAGCTGGCTTAAGTTGTATGTCAAAACCAAAAAGAATTCCTCCGGTGTTGCAAAGCGCTATTATGGAGTGAAGACAGGCTTAAGCAGCCTGCTTTCAGATTTAAAGGAGCTTGAGCAACAAGTTATCGGGTATTGTGAGCTCACAGGAACAGACCGGAAGCACTTTGGAGAGCTGATAAAGGCTTGCAAAGCGAAAAGCGGCATGTTTGACGATGAATTTTTAATCAGCAAGGCAGACACGGATTTTCACACGACTCTGGACTCTGTTGTAAAGCAGGGGGATAGGTATTTGTCATCCTTTGACAACGGTATCATTTTACAGAGTGAGATAGAGAATCTGATACACCTGACAAATGAGGGGCTTGAAAGGAAAAAGCCTGATTTGTTTGCTCTGTCATATTTCTATCTGGGGCACAGCAACAAAGAGCTTGCAGAGCTAAATTTCACACAAAAGACTAAGAGAGTGCATGAGATATATTACGAGGAGTTCTGGAAGGATATATTAAAGCAGCTTGAGGCATGTGTGAAGCAGGCTGAGGCCATAAACGATAAGTATGAGGGCACGACAGACCGGCGCACGGCAAGGATACTGTCGGAGCTTAATCCGCTGCTTGTGGGTGTTACAAAGCAATGGGAGCCGGAACAGACAGCAGAATACATACTGCGCGATATGTGCAGGATATTCAGGGATTGACATAGAAAATGCAGATTGATAAAGGAGCAGAATATGGATGTTATAATTTGGGCAATTATCTTAGGAGCTGTTTTTTACATTAACAAAAAATCAAAGAGCGCAGGCAGCAAAAATACGCAGCCAAACAAACCAAGACCGCAGCAGAAGCAGATGCAGCAGATATGGAACAGCATGCAGAATACAGTTCAGTCGGGTATGAATGCATTGAACCAGACATATCAGCAGAGACCACAGCCACAGATGCAGCAGAGAGCACAGCAGCCTCAGAGACCACAGATGCAGCAGAGAGTACAGCCACAGCAGAGCAATCCGGATATAGTGCAGAGGGCCGTGAAAAATAACGCACGCTTTGCGGATGATACTACGAAAAAAGAGCTTGAGACAATGCACGGACATAGCGAGGCACAGCAGAGAATGGCTCAGGAGCACTCAAGAAACTGCCAGACACTGCATACCAAAGCGGCAGACGGTGCAAAGATTATAGAGGCTGAGACACAGAGCATGTTTGGCAGTGTTGAGGATCTGATTGCCATGGGATACAGCGGTAATCTGGAGTTTGAGAGAGATTTCCTTGGGGAAGGCTTAGACATGATTAACAACTTTTAAATAATAGGAAAAGAGGCAGAAATGATGGACCAAACACCAAAGCCAGGAGAGCTTTACAGACACTTTAAGAATAAGCTGTATCAGATAGTTACAGTGGCAACACATTCAGAGACAGGGGAAAAGCTTGTGATTTATCAGGCTTTATATGATGATTTTGGGATATACGCCAGACCACTCGATATGTTTGTAAGCGAGGTGGACCATGAGAAATATCCTGATGTGAAGCAGAAATACAGATTTGAAAAGATCACGCTTAATGAGATTGCAGCTAATGAGCCTGAAGCCGTGAGCGTTAAGGCGCAGACATGTCATGAGCCGGTATCAGATGCAGATGAAGGCCAGGCACCGGATCCGCGTTTGCTGGAGTTCCTTGATGCGGATACCTTTGAAGAGAAGTACAATATACTTGTCTCAATGAGGGATACCATAACCGACCGCCTTATAGATGACATAGCGGTGGTTATGGATGTCGTAGTTCCGGAGGGACCATTGCAGAAGCGGTATGATGATTTAAAGAATACGATAAAGACCAGGCAGTACTATGAATTTTCCAACCGGCTCAGATAGCTGTTGTGGTATTTGCCGGATTCGGTGACATCCTCGCCAAACCATTCAGGCGGTGTGAATTCATTTGCCGCGTCAACAGAGTCGAATTCAACCTCCACAAGTGTAAGAGGAGCCAGATCACCCTCAAATATATCAAGCTCAGCGGTCAGACCACCGTCAAGAGGTATGAGATAGCGGGTCTTTTCGATTAGGCGGCCGTCAATCTTTTGGACAAGATGTATGTATGCCTCCTTGGTAAGAGGAAGATTGTACTCCTCGCGCACCATAAGACCGGCTCCCTTGTAGGTCATATAATAGCTGTCATTTGAGCGTCTGACTCTGACAACAGGAGAGGTGCACAGATAGCCCTGGGCGATTTTTTTGCTCGCGTAGCTGTCTAAATTGGAAGGAAGCTGTTTAAGTAAGTATTTTCTTTCGATTTCCATGGTATATCCTTTCAGGTTACGGGTAGATTTATAGTTACGGTTTATACTTTTGCGTGAACAGCAATGACTTATGCTTATACGAAATTACATATTTAAACATAAAATTGCCGTGCATAACTGATTATAATGACCGGTATTTAAAAATTCAAGGATGAACCGTAGCTTTTTAGTATTATCAAAGAAAAATAAAGGAGAAAAATATGATTAAAGTAGGAATTTTTATGGCAGACGGCTGTGAGGAGATTGAAGGACTTACAGTAGTCGATATAGTTAGAAGAGCAAAGCTGGAGATTGAAACCATATCAATCACGGAAAAAGCCGAGGTGACAAGCTCTCATCAGGTCACATTTAAGACAGATACCACAAAGGCACAGGCTGATTTTGACAGCTACGATGCAATCGTACTGCCGGGAGGCATGCCGGGTACATTAAACCTCGGTGCGGATGAGACTGTAGTAAAGACAATTAAGAGATTTGCCGCTGAGGGAAAGCTTGTTGCAGCGATATGTGCAGCGCCTAGCGTGCTCGGTGAGAATCATATACTTGAGGGCAAAAAAGCTACCTGTCATCCGGGTTTTGAGGAAAAGCTGCTCGGTGCACAGTGGCTTGAGCAGCCTGTAGTTGTGGATGGCAATGTGATTACAAGTCGTGGAATGGGAACAGCTATTGCGTTTGCACTCGAGCTTGTCAGATACTTCACAGACGATGCCACAGTAGAGCATATTCGACAGGGACTGGTATACTAATACAACGTTCAGCAAATAATCAGATTAATAATAAATGAGGGGCAAAATACCTTTTGACCCTCATATCATTAGTATTATAACAAAAGAGGTCACACACCAACCCCATGGTGCGCAGCCTCTTTTTATGCTTGCATTTGAAGCGTACATTTGAAGCCTGCTATTGCAGAGCTTATTTCATCTGCTGCTCCTGCTTCATGATCATCTGCTTGACCATCTCGCCACCGATTGAACCGGCCTGCTTAGAAGTAAGGTCACCGTTGTAGCCCTCTTTTAAAGGGACTCCAAGCTCTGAAGCAACCTCTTCCTTGAAACGGCTCATAGCCTCTTTTGCCTCCGGTACAGAAGCCTTTTTACTACTTGATGCTGCCATAATGCAATACCTCCTTTTAAAACGTTATACACAAGCTGTATGTGTATGGAAATATTATGCCGTAAAATGACAAAAATATGTTTTGGTATTGCTGACAATTTATGGAATTATACACAAAAGCAAATTTAATGTAAAAAACACTGGAAATAGTGGATTTGTTGTGTTATAATCATCCAATGACTGGGCTTAGCAGTTTAAAAAGCATGCCCACATTACATTTGATGTACATACCATTCATATATATTTTTAAGGAGGATAACGATTGACATGAGTGTACAGGTTGAGAATTTAGAGCATAATATGGCGAAGCTTACTATTGAGGTAGCAGCTGAGGAATTAGAGAAAGCATTGGATTCTGCATATCAGAAGCAGAAGAAACAGATTAGTGTACCTGGATTCCGTAAAGGAAAAGTGCCAAGAGCTATGATTGAGAAAATGTATGGAGCAGGTGTGTTCTACGAGGATGCAGCAAATATCCTTATGCAGCAGACATACGCAGGTGCAGTTGACGAGAGCGGTGTTGACATTGTTTCACGCCCAACAGTTGAGGTTACTCAGATTGAGAAGGGACAGCCTTTCATCTACACAGCAGAGGTTGCTGTAAGACCTGAGGTTACTCTTGGTAAGTACATGGGCGTTACAGTTACAAAGATTGACACATCAGTTTCTGATGAAGAGGTTGACGCTGAGCTTGAGAACCAGAGAAACAAAAATGCAAGAACAGTTACAGTTACAGATCGTCCTGTAGCAGAGGGAGATACAGCAGTTATTGACTTCGAGGGATTTGTTGACGGAGTAGCATTCGAGGGTGGAAAGGGTGAGAATCATCCATTAGAGATCGGTTCACACACATTCATTGATACATTCGAGGATCAGTTAGTAGGTAAGAACACAGGTGATGAGGTTGAGGTCAATGTAACATTCCCTGAGAAGTATCAGGCAGCAGACCTTGCAGGAAAGCCGGCTACATTCAAGGTTAAGATCAACGAGATCAAGGCTAAGGAGCTTCCTGAGCTTGATGATGAGTTTGCACAGGATGCAGCAGGTGTTGATACATTAGCTGAGTACAAAGAGGAAATCAAAAAGAACCTCACAGAGAAGAAAGAGACAGAAGCTAAGAAGACTAAAGAGGATGAGGCTATCCAGAAGATCATCGACAAGTCAAAGATGGATCTTCCTGAGGCAATGATTGAGACACAGTGTGAGACAATGGTTGAGGAGTTCGCTCAGAGAATCGCACAGAGCGGTCTTACAATGGAGCAGTACTTACAGTTCTCAGGTATGACAGTTGACCAGCTTAAGGATCAGGTTCGTCCAGAGGCTACAACACGTATCCAGAGCAGCCTTGTACTTGAGCAGATTGCCAAGGAGGAGAACATCGAGGTTACTGATGCAGATATCGATGCTGAGGTAGAGAAGATGGCTAAGGCATACGGCATGGAGGCTGATAAGCTTAAAGAGTACATGGGAGATGCTGAGAAGGAGTCTATGAAGAAAGACCTTGCTATCACAAAGGCTGTAGATCTTGTCATGGACAACGTTAAAGAGCGTGCAAAGGCAAAGAAAAAGGCTGATGCAGAAGAGTCTACAGAAGAATAAGATTTTTTGAATCAAAATTTGATGGACTGGCTCAGAAGCCTATTTTCTGAGCCGGTCTTTTGAGCTTTTATAAAGGAGGCATTTTATATGAGTTTAGTACCATATGTCATTGAACAGACCAGCAGAGGAGAGCGCAACTACGACATTTACTCCAGATTATTAAAAGATCGTATCATTTTCCTTGGAGAGGAAGTAAACGAGACAACAGCCAGCCTTGTTGTTGCTCAGCTTTTATTCCTTGAGTCTGAGGATCCGAATAAGGATATCCACCTTTACATCAATTCACCGGGTGGAATGGTTACAGCAGGACTTGCTATTTACGATACTATGCAGTACATCAAGTGTGATGTTTCAACAATCTGTATCGGTCTTGCAGCAAGCATGGGAGCTTTCCTTCTCGCAGGCGGTGCAAAGGGCAAGAGATATGCTCTTCCAAATGCAGAGATTATGATTCATCAGCCATCTGGCGGTGCAAAGGGTCAGGCTACTGAGATTCAGATTGCTGCAGAAAATATTTTAAAGACAAAGAAGAGATTAAACGAAATTTTAGCAGCCAATACAGGCAAGCCATACGAGACAATTGCAGCTGATACAGAGCGAGACAACTATATGTCAGCACAGGAAGCTGCAGAGTATGGTCTCATAGACAGTGTAATAACAAACAGATAATCAGAAGTTAGATGAATTTAAGAGGGTACCCCATATGGGATGCCCTCATGCAATAAAAGGAGTTAATAATGGCAGGAAAAAACGACGGAAAGATTCGCTGCTCATTTTGCGGTAAGACACAGGACCAGGTAAATCGTTTGATTTCCGGACCTAATGGAGCTTTTATCTGCGATGAGTGTATAGATATATGTGCCGAGATTCTTGAGGAAGAAGGCGTAGAGGGTCACGAGGACAAAAGCAGCGCTAAGGATGATATAAATCTTGTTACTCCGGAGGAGCTTAAGGCGTTTCTGGACGATTATGTAATAGGACAGGACCAGGCAAAGAAGGTGCTTTCGGTTGCTGTTTACAATCACTATAAGAGAGTACTGGCAGGTGATACATCAGATGTAGAGCTTCAGAAGAGTAATATTCTTATGCTTGGACCTACAGGCTCAGGAAAGACACTTCTTGCGCAGACACTTGCCAGAGTGATAAATGTTCCATTTGCTATCGCAGACGCTACAACACTTACAGAGGCAGGATACGTAGGTGAGGATGTGGAGAATATCCTATTAAAGCTTATTCAGGCGGCAGATTATGATATCGAGCGAGCAGAGCATGGTATCATTTATATAGATG
>ERZ860388.1302-NODE-1302-length-16812-cov-3.058125_pt1 | contig 16812 bp, 6 predicted proteins | sample MGYA00509978_ERZ860388 | MGnify/ENA primary metagenome ERZ860388 (study PRJEB30046, sample SAMN00715225) | human gut metagenome | study: EMG produced TPA metagenomics assembly of the A metagenome-wide association study of gut microbiota in type 2...
AAAAAGCCAATACTGATAATCCTAATCTACTATCTGTTATATCCGCATTAGAAAGTGCTGGTATTAAACTTAATCCTGATATTGAAATAGTAGGCAATGAAGGCAGATTTGCAGGAATAGTCGCTGGTGGTAATACTATTACTCTTAGTAATCGTTTTAATAGTCTTGCTCCTGAACGTAGAGTTCTTACTCTTATACATGAAGGTGTACATTATCTACTTAATGATGAACGTGCTAATATAGAACAATCATTCGGAGACTTATATGATAAGTTTGCTAACTTTATTAATCAAGATTCTCGTCTAGTAGATGAGTATGGAGATTTCTTAAATAGTAGTAAACCTAGAGCTGTTGCTATTGAAGAATTTGTAGTCGAAGCTATTACTAATCGTACATTTGCTAGATTACTAGCTAGAATTAAGTATGATTCTAATCCTACTACTGAATCAAATAACCTGTTTACTAAAATAGTAGATGCTTTAGTAGAATTAATAGGTAAGATAGGACAAATAGATAATACATTACTTGGAGAAGTTCGTAATCGTTTATCTACTATTGGATTAGAAACTAGTGATACAGCTAGTACTTCTACTGTTACTCATGACGATACTTTTGATAGAGCAGAGGAAGATGTTAGTGTTCCTACTGATGATGTATTTGATATTCCTGATATAGACTTAGATTTAGATAGTAGTATAAGCGATAACTACCGTCAAGTCGATAATTTCGATAGTCTGATTGAGGGATTGAATAATCGACAAAAGGCTATTGTGACGCATTTGTTTGACACTGGTGAGCTTAGTTTTGTATGTAGTTAAGTTAAGATAAGCCTAGAGACGAAAGTCCGGCAGAGAGCCTTAGAATGAGCCATTTTAAGCGCATCTGCCGGACTTTTATATTTTCCTTATCTTACTATCACGACAGCATATAAAATGCGAAATTCGGCAGGAATTTGCGGTCTACGGGCATCCGTCCGCCTTCGTAACGTGCGGTTTTCGTCCGTCTAATGAATCTATTTGATAGTATTGATAATAATGTTATCTTTGGTAATGTTAGTAATAACTTAATTAATAATATAAAGTGTATGAGTTGTATTCCTAGTAACCCTAAATTAGATAAGCTATTACCGCTTACTAATAATGATGTTAGAAAGTCTATTGAATACCTTGCTACTATCGAAGACAATAGTTTTCGTGATTGGTATAAAGAAAAGACTGGTAGAGATTTTAATGATGAGAATATTGATACTAATACTGTTAATGCTATAATAGCATATAATAACAGAGAAACTATCAATACTAAAGATTATGTTCAGAACGTTCGTACTTCACGGACTAGTGTATTTGGTAATGACATAGCGAAAGAAGACCACGCTATTAATATTCTTGCTACTATTTATTTAAAGAGTCAAGGAAGTATTCGTAAAGCTCTTGCTAATAAAAAACGTAAGGGTGAAAGCGAAGTAATAAAGGATAAAGCCGGTAATGAGTTAAGTCCTCAATCCGCTATAAAGCTGACTATGATTACTTATCTTAATAGACATCTGAAAGAGAATGATAAAAAACTTACTCAGGAACAAAAGGCTTATGTAGGTACTATTATTCGTAATCTTTACGATGGTGGTAATTATAATCGTAATGAGTTATTTGATATAGTAATTAACTCACCGGAAGTAGTTAGTCTTAGCAAAGAGTTTGGCATAGATACTAATGAAGATTATGAAGCTGGCGACGATGTTAAAGAAGATAGTGAACAGAACTCTCGTCAAGATGACCAAGAAACTATTGCAGCTCTTCGTGCTGATTGGTCTGAATTATCTGACCAACGAAAAGATATAGATAAAAATGTTAGCAAAGAAGTAAAAGAATGGTTTGCTCGTTTACCTAAGACAAATAGTAATAGTTTTATAAATGAACAACCTGATACTTCTAATAATACTTATTCAGGCATGGCTGAAAGTGCTACTTTTTCTAGTTCTTTTAAAGCTATTAATAACTATGGTAATTTCTCTAGTGTTGAAGCTATGGTAGAAAGTTTCCATACTATTGCTGCAAGATTTAAAGAAGTATCTCATTTAGAATATGCTGCACGTTTACTAGAAGACGAAGCTAATGTTCAAATGAGAAATAAGATATTTACTCAACTAAAACAATCTATTTGGGAACGTAATGAAGTAGTTTATAGTCAAGACGGTTCTAATGTGGTTACTAAGAATCGTAATACTTTTCCTAAACTTAATCTACAAAACAAAATACTTAATAGTTTCGATTCACTTATTCACAATCCTTCTATTATGGCTAATGATATTGCCGTATTAGACGAGCTTAAAAACAGATTATCTACACTAAAAAATTCTAACACAAATGAAATCCAAGAAATTACGGAGCAAATTGCTGCAATTTTTAATAAGTATAACTTCGGCATCAATAGACAGGGTGTTGTTAACTACGTTCGTAACTTCGGTGATAACCAACTTTCTAATATCTCTTCTATTGTCGATGATTTGTTAGAGTTTAATAAAGTAGTAGGTAAGGCGACTAATCTATTAAAGATAGATAATGAAGCACAACGTATCTATTATGCAGGCGAATATGCTAAAACTAAAGAGAATGAAGAATATGTAGTAGTTCCTTTTGATAAATCTCAACTACAATACAAAGGTGGTTATGCTAATAATATAGCCAATCGTATATCTAATAGATTTAAAGATTATCAGATAGTAGATTCTGAATTTAATAGTATTAATGCAGAGAACAATCTAGTTAGTGATATTCTAAAAAACAATTATATAAGTAAGTTCTTTGAAAGAATTAACGATAATCGTTATAATGATAATCCTGTTAGTAATACCGAACTACGTGATTACTTAGTTAAATTTGCTAATATTCCTCAATACAAATATAGTAATATTCTTATTGAGAAAACTTTGTCTAATGGAAAAATAGTCCCAGGTTTACTTCGTCTTACAGATACTGGTTATGAACTAACTGAATATTATCGTGAATTTGGCGCACAACTATATAATGGAGTTAGTAACGAAGTAACAGGAAAGGCTAAATCTTATAAAGATATTAATGCGCTTGAATGGGATATTATTACGCTTAATGAATACGCTAATAATGGTGACAATTATGAGATGACTAAAGGAGTTAAAAAATCTAAGTTCTTTACTCAAACACCTTCTGATGCACCTAAGACTTTCGTATTTAATAGTTATAAGTTAGATTATACTGGACTATTTAATGCTAACGGCTCTATTTATCATGGTCATCCAATATATGTAGCTTATGCTAATATTTATGCTAAAGAACTTGCAGAAATGGCGCAAGCTATTAACTTCTTATTTGAGACAACTGTTGAGAATGGAGTAGTAACTATCGTATCTGATGAAAACGGTAAACCTAAGATAAAAGAAGAGTTTAAAGATTTACGTAAATCAGAAGCTAGACTTAACTATCATTATCGTAAAGGTATTCTTGATTCAAATGGTGTTCCTACTGGTAATGTATTTAAGTTTAGAAGTTTACTTATTGATAAAGTCAATAAGATTGACAATTATAAATATAGTAGTAGTGAAATAGCCAAAAGAGTAGATATGAACTGGCTATTCGAGGGAGGCAACGTATTCTCACTCCTTTACGGGGGAAAGAATAGTGAAATATCGCTAATACAAGATGAGAATGGAGAGTACAATATTAGACTTACTGGTGGACTTCGTAATTCTGTATATAATTATATAGATAATTATATTAATTATAGAATACAAGAAGCTGTTGCTAAATATAGTTCTAATAAAGAATTTGTAGATAGATATAAGAACGCTAGTCAAGAATCATTTAATGCTTTTATTGCAGAAATGGTACTTAACTATGAGATTCAATATAACAATCTTAATGATATGTTCTTTGGAGATGAAGCATATTATAAAGATTCTCGTGATACAATTAAACGTAATAAAGAATATCAAGCCGGAGGATTAGCTTATGCAGGTTATGACTTATACAATGTACAGAAGCATTTGGGAGATATAGTAGTTTCTCCTAATAAGACTATTAGTGTAGATAGTAGTTTTAAATATATTACTCTTGAAGATGTTCAAAGCAAAGGTGGAGTTATTGAAGATTTAAAGAAACAATTAAAGATAGCTAAAGTATCTAAAGAGACAGAAGCATTTGTACTTAAACAGTTTGCTAAAGATAAATCAGAAGTAACTGATGCTCAATCGTTTATAACCTTAGACGAATTTGTTCGTAGAATGTATCTACGTGGCGAGTATGATAATTATAAAGACTTAATTGAAGCTCTTTATGATGAAAGTAAACCTATTGATAATGTTAAGTTAGAAGAATTATCTAAGAAAATACAAGTTCAAAAGAACTTCTATTATGATTTAGAAATAGATAATGATGCTAAATTAGCTAATCCTATTCAGATTAAAAATGCTGAATTTGTACTCATACCTAGATTTTTAGGTAATAGTGAACTTGGTTTACTTGCTAAATATATGACTGATAATAATATTGGTCAGGTAAACTTTACTACTACCGAAAAGGCTACAACTAATAGAGTATTAGAGTTTTGGGATGCTCATGGAAAATTCCCCTCTAAAGAAAGGTTGAAACGGTTTAACGAGGACATCCAAACTAAGTATAAAACTGGTTGGTATTCTAATCTATATACGCAACAAGATATTCCACAACACATGGACGGTGAGAATAAAGCTGGATTGCAGATAGTTAAGAAACTAATTGATAATATAGGCAATACTCCAGAAGGACAATCTCTTATTAAAGATTTCTTTGATAACTTTACCGCTAATATTCAAGATAGCTTTAAAGATGCGGCATCTCGTATTGGAGTTAGTATTGACGCTAGAGGTAACGTAGTATATGAAGAAGGAAAAGTTAAGATTGATAATAATCAATTTATAGCACTTATTAAAGACGAGTTAACTCGTAGAGGATTAGATAGTAATTATCGTAAATATGCCGAAATCAATCCTGAAACTGGATTGCCTTATATGCCTGCATGGACTAACTTAGTTCGTAGTAAGATAGAAAACATTGTAAATAGTATATTTACTAATCGTGTTACTCGACAAGTACTTCCTGGTTTTCATGCTAGTCAAGTATCAGATGTTGGTATAACAGCTTTGTCTGATCGTACAGATTTAAGAGATTTAATGCAATCAAAAGTAGAAGAGAAGCACGGATATAGTCTAGGACGTAAACTTACTTATCATAAAGACGGAAGTCAAATAGTAGAAATACTATTACCTAAATGGATGGTTAAGGCTTATAATACTTATGACAATGAAGGCAATCTTGTACATGAAGTAACTTTAGAGGACTTACAAAATGCTGGATTAGATACTATGATTGGTTATCGTATTCCAACAGAAGGTAAACAATCTATTGCTGTTATGAAAGTAGTAGGTTTGTTAGATGAATCTCAAGGTTCTACTATTGTAGTTCCTGATGAATGGGTATTACAAACTGGTGCTGACTTTGATATTGATAGTATTTATGGTATATATCATACAGCTTATTTCGATAGAAATGGTAAACCTCATAAGGTCGAATATATAGATGGAGAAGATGAAGTAAGTACTTATCGCAGATATATTGGTTATATAAATTCTTTAATAGATAAAGAAACTCGTAAAGCTACTAATTCTGAATTTACTAAAGAAGAATTTAAAGAAGCTCGTAAAGCTGCAAGAGAAACTGTTCGTAAAGCTAATGAAGAATATGATAAATTCTTAACTGACCAAGTTAGAGATTTAATAGCTGAAACAGATGAAACATGGGCTGAGCTTCCAAGAGAAATAAAAGATAATCTTACTATTACTTTTAAATCAAAAGAATTAAAGTTTGGTGAAAGAGTAGACGCTATTGTAAGTAAGATGGACTTTTATGAAAGTGAATATGCTAATGATGAATATATTGCTAAGTTTGCACAACAGTATCGTAATATTCAATCTGTTATTAATGAACAAAGAGAATTTTATCAAAATGTAAAAGATAACGCTGAACAACTAGCTATTGATTATGCTGATGAAACTCGTAGAGCTAGATTAGAACAAACTATTCAAGCAAGAGCTGAAATAGTAGGAGCTATGTCTCTTGAAGAATTTAGTCAATTAACAGTAGCTCAACAAAATACTCGTGATGCTCGTAACAATAAAATAGTAGATACATTTATTAATATAATGAATCTACCAGTATCTATTGGTGAGAACTTATCGTCTAGTAATTTTGAAGATATTAAAGCTGCAAAGAGTAATATCTTTGAAGGTTTGTCAGAGACTTATCGTAATATTAATTCAGTAATTGCTCAAAATTGGTATCGTGATGCTAATATGTCCGGTGCACGTCTTAAAGCTATTTCTGTTAATCGTGACAACTTTGCCTCTATTGGTAATAAAGCTAAGACTATTATTGACGGTGCTCATGGTGGTTTTAGGTTTGTATATACATATAATACAGAGAAAGAAGCCAAAGACGCTCAAGCAAAATTAAGAAAACGTTTCAGAGACGTAACTAGAAGTGGAAAAGAAGTAATGGTAGACCATAATCAATTAGGTTGGAGTTACGATAATCTTAATATAGATAATCGTTTAATTACTCCTTACTCTTCTGAAACTACTGCACTTATTCTTGACGGTGTAAAAGAAGGTGGTGTACCTAATGTTGATTTATATACTTTCGATGTATATAAGTCTATTGTTGATTGTGGTGCAAACTATGAAACTTCTATCTTATTCGTTAATCAACCTGTAATAACCGAACTTATTGCTAGACAAAATGCTAATGATAATGTGTTCGGTGAAACTGGATTTAATCCCCTTATAGGATTGAGACGAGATATGTATATAAGATTGGCTAAGACTGTTGGTATTCCAGCTAATAGTATTACTAAGAAAACTCGTCTTAAAGATGTTAAAGCAATGCTTGAAGCTAGAGGAGTAACTATCAATGAAGATGAATTACTCGAAGAAGGAATACGAGTAACTGAATTAAGAGAACATCTTAAAGATGATGTAGAAAGTACTAGCTATAATAATACAGATAATCTTATATATCAGATTAAAGCATTAAGGGCATTTGAATATTTCAAAGAGATAGGTGACCAAATCAATACTAACATGATGGTTATTACTAGTGATAAGTTTGGTGCTGGTAAATCTGCTAACGAAATTGACAATGTAATTAATCGTATTACTGATATTAAGAATAACAATATTGCTCGTATTAAGAAAGGTAATCCTGTTCTTAAAGCTGTTACAGAAGAAGGTAATAAATATCTTATAGATGCTATTTATCCTAAGATTAGTTTTAATACTATTAACGATATTAATCAGGATGATTCAGAATCAGCATATCCTTCTTTATATTATCAACTGAAGTATAGCTGTATAGCTACTGAAAAGATTATTCGTGATAGTGAAATATTCAAAACTCAAACTCCACAGTTCCGTGAGTTAGTTAGTAAGTTCGATGTTCGTAATCTACAAACTATTCAACAGTTAGAGAGTTTCATAATTAATATGAGTCAAGCACAATCTAATTTTGTTAATACTAATAGATTTATAACTAGAAGTGATAATGAGTTTATTCCTAGTTATAATTTGAATCTTATTAGTAGTCAACAGAATACTCGTGCTAGATTATATGGTTATACTGATGTAGTAGGTAGCTTCGATATGTCTGATATGTCTGAAAAGAATGTAGAAGCATTTATGAAGTTGTCTCCTGCAAATAAAGTAGTATTGATTCAAAGATATACTTCGGATGATAATCTATTTAAAAATCTAAATGTGGAGTATAAAGGTCGTCGCAATAGTTATGATAGAATATCTATTATTGATAGTACTATATCTACTGAATCTCAATATCAGATGTTTCGTAATGCTTGGCATAATAATAATCCTTTCGTTAAACTTACAGCTATGGACCTAGTAAGATATTCTATGGTAGTAGAAGGTTATAAGTTTAAAGGTGGAACAGTTAGTAAGATTATTCCTGTTGAGCTTTTATATGGACAGGATACTGATATTGATTCTGATAATGGAGTTTCAACAGCTACTAATATTATTAATGATGCAGATAGAGCTATTAATAGTATGATTCAATACGGTAGTGAAACAGGAACCTATGAAAGACTTAGTAATGATGATAAGGCAATAGAAAAATTACGTGACTTATTCTTTAGAACTAATCCTAATAATCCTGATGTACTTACATTTGAGAATAAGAAGTACAAAGAATCTAATAAGATAGTATTCAATAGACTTGGTGTAGGTATGCTTAGTTTTAAAGAAGCACAAGAACGCAGAATGATTACTGGTAGTGAAGATAATCGTAAATATCGTCATTATGCTAAGACTAATGATAATAATAAAGTTCTACGTTTATATAAGCTAGTATATGATAATGATGTTGTATATATGCTTCCTACTAATCCTTTGGAACAGAACGAAATTGGAGAAGTTAGTGTTAATCCTGATAATAATAGAATGTATCTTCCTTTAGATATACTGGAAGAAGTTTCTATTCGTCAGCACGACCCTGCATTTATTAGTTCTATTAATATAGCTATGAACTCTGATATTCGTAAGTTTGTAGTTCTTCCTAAGGTATTTGAAGTTGGTGCTAGTTTATTAATTGAAGAAGCATTTCCTAATAGTACAGTCTTGACTTCCCCCATAAAGGGGCAACAAATTGATACTTCTCGTAGATACATTATTGCTACTACTGATAATCAAGCTATACTAGATACTATTGAATCTCTTGAAGCTGTTGGTATTACTAATTATGTTGTTGCAGCTCCTAATATGAATTATGGTAATATTCGTAAACTTATTAATGACCGTAATAATGAGGATATTGCAGCTAAGAGACTACAAACCGCTATGACTAAGTTAGAAGCTAATGAAATTCAGCTTAGAAAAAAGAAGTCAGATAATTCTGAATCTCCTTATTATGCTCAACTTAAAGCTAGCATTAATCAAACTATTGAAGATGTTAATGTTAATGGTATTGGTTTTGTTCCTGTTCTACAAACTGTTGTAGATAATACAGGTTTTAGAGCCGGTGGATATTTTAGATACGAAAAAGAAGGTAATGTTTATATTGTTACTAACTTAGGTCGTGTAACTACTAAATCTGTTAGTCTCACTCCTGACTATATGTATAGTAAGAAAGTAACTATTAATAGTGTTAGTCAATTACAATTCCCTAGACGTAATGCTATTACTCAAGTAGTTAAAGAAAACGCTAGATTAGATAAGTTTGCTAATAATAACATTATTCGTGTTCAGACAGAAGATAACTTTATTAATGAAGATATACTTGAATCTGCATTGATAGATAATGATAAAGAGATAAATGATTATATATCTCGTGTTATTGAAAGTGTTGAACGTAGTAATGCTAATGTAGAAGAAGCTGCATTAAACGATGCTTTCCGTTCATTTACAGCTATTGATTTACGTTCTAATACAGCTACTAAGTTAAATGATAACTTACGTGAACAAGCGTTGAGAATTATCAATGGTTATACTAATAGACGTATTGATGATTTTTTATTTGATATACATAACTTCTTTACTACTTATGTTACTAATCCTGACGGAACTTATAAGTTAGATGAAAATGGTAACAAGATAGTTCAAGAGAAATGGAGTATAACTAATAAGAAGTTATTCGACCGTATGTTAGAGGACGAAACATTACGTACTCGTTATGAAATGTTCCTAGATGATATTAATAGATTTGTAGAAGACTATTCTATTATTGAAGCTATTCAACCTTATAATATTGATGAAGCTTATACTGTAAGTGAGACAGAAGAAGAAATCGAAGGTTTACGTAGAACTAATGATATGCTTAAACAGATTAAGGATAAGTTCAAACGTATCAAAGACTTAGATAATGTAGTTAAACGTAGTACTAAGATGTACTTCGATAGTTACATTACTAGTCTTTCTAGTGACCCTCGTGTACAATCTAATATGCTTAGTATTACAGAAGCATTTGAAGATGAAAACTTCTTCCAGTTTTGGTTGGCTGATAGTCAAGAAACACATATACCAATAGTTCAAATAGTTCTTAAACAAATGATGAATCAGTTAAGAGCTAGTGAAATAGAAGCTAGAGACAAAAAGATAGCGTTTACTTCGGCAATATCGGCTATCATTGAGGACGCAAAAAACAACGGTATAGATGTGTCTCTGAACGATATTTTGGACGAAAATGGCAATCTTTTGCTGCCGTATAATGAAACATTCACTGAAAAATTAAGGTCGCTGAAAGAGGCTGTAAAGCTGGCACAAATCGAAGACCCAAATGGTCGAGATGGTTTAATATATAAGAAAGCTAAAGATGAACTAGAGAAGTTCTTAATAGATAACGTAGAGCGTGAATACGTCAAAGAGATGTATCAAGAATACTACAATACAAACCAGTTACTTAATAAATACCCTGAAACTTATGTTAAGTTAATGAAGCTATTGCATGAAGAAGGAGATATATTAAGTACAATGATTGACAATGATTATAGTACTCTTACTGTTCAAAATGAAAAACGTCTTAACGAGATTCAAAGTGAACTTACTGAAATGCGTGCTGTTATTGATATTGACGGTAATTACAAAGAGAATTATTATGAAGCTAATGCAGTTAATAATTATCTATTGTCTCGTCGTCAACTTAATAATAAGTATAAAGAGAACAGACCTAAGGATGCTTTTACTATTCGTTATAAACAAGCTATTGAAGGACTTCAATACCCTGAAACATCTGAAACTTATCGAGAATCAGCTGAATGGCTTAAAGCTAATACCGACTATAAGTTAAAAGGTGAGTTCTTAGATGAGTTAAAGAAGGCTTATATGGATACTCGTGCTGGCAATCCTTTTGATAGTTTTGTTCGTACTATGGCATACGGTAAGTATGATGAAACAGGTGTTATTGATGGTACTAAGTTTACAGAAGTGCAAATAGCTAACTTAAAGAAACATCAAGAGCAAATGTTTGCCGCAGCTGTTGGTAGAGTTAAGCCAAATGAAGAACAAGCTCAAAAGTGGTTAGATGAGCATATAAGTTATATCAATACTGTATATTACGAAGCCATGTATGTAGCTATGAACAAAATGGGTAAAGTAGTATTTGATAAATGGTATAACGAGAATCATGTACTTAATCCTATTACTAAAGAATACGAACCATTAGCTATTTGGAGACAAATGGTAGTTAAGGACGAAGCTAATAATATGGAATATAGTCCTAAATATAAATGGTTAGAAACTAAAGTTAAAGACAAGTACAAGAATCCTAACTATGATGAAGTTAAGTTACAACCTTCTACTAATAAATATCGTAATGATAAGTATTACGGAATGAATAACTATCAGCAACAACTATACAATGAAGTAGATAATCTACTTAATAGTCTTGTTAAAGATAAACGTAGTCGTGCTTATATTAATCGTGGTTATTTACCTAATCAAGCTGTTGAACAACCTCATCAAGGTTTTACTGATTATTGGCAAGACTTTAAACGTAGTCATGGTTGGTATGATACTCCTAATAAGTCTGATATAGAGCTTAATCTATATAAAAGATTTAGTAATGCTCCTATGTTACATAGTTTATCAGAGATTAAACTTCTTCCTATTCGTGAGAAACAAGAAGGTGAAACTACTGATGAATATCTAGCTTATGTTCGTGAAACTCAAGCTAAGAATAATGAGTTACGTAAACAAAGAGCACAGGAAAATGCAGAACGTAATAATCCTAATGTTCTTGAAAGACTTAACTCGTTTATTGATAGTATGTATAATTTTAATACTCGTAATGATATAGCTAGATTAGCTAAAATTACTAGTAATCAATTACGTAATATGGATATTATTAAGAGAAATCCTAATGATAAACTTATGGATAATAGACTACTTAGTAGAATTACTGGTAAACAAGAAATACGTACAGCTAAAAGTGAAGATTCTAATATAGTTAAACACTTTGAAAATCAAGTTCGTAAATTAGTATTTAATGAGTTTGAAATGGATGAAGGTACTCGTTCTAAAGTATCTCGTGTTATGCGTAATATGGTATCTAGTAAGTTTATGATGTTAAATATTACTGGTGGTATTGCTAATGTACTATATGGTAAGACACAGATACAAATGGAAATGGCTGCTGGACAATTCTTTAAATACAAAGACTTCCGTAAAGGAGAAAACGAATGGATGCAGAATATAGGTAGTTATTTAGCAGATGCTTATAATGAAACTACTAATAATGAAACTAATGCTGTTATTAGACTATTTAATGTTATTGAATCTGATATGGTTACAGAACGTTATGGTAAAGGTAGTAATCCAATGGGTAAATTAGAGAATCTATTATTTATCCAACAGACAGCAGGTGAGCATTATATGCAGAACGCTACATTATTGGCTATGCTTCATTCTCATAGAGTTGTTACTGTTGATGGCAAGAACAAAGTAATGTCATTTGAACAGTTTGCTATGGGATTAAGAGAAGAAGCATTACTTAAAGTTCTTCGTAAGAATAATCCTGAATTAGTTAGTAAGTACGAAACATTTAGAGATAAAGTACTTGAATCTTATATTGAGAAAGAACGTTATGTTAAGTTTAAAGCTGATATAATAACTGATTTCTTACGTTCTGTTCCTAAAGAGATAAGAGAAGAGTTTAAAACTACTTATAAAGAAGATACTAAAGAAGAACAGAAGAAGTTTGAGAATCATCCTTCTTTTAGAGAAAGTCTTATATTGAAGAATGGTGTTGCCACTTTGAAACCTGATAGCGGTCTTACTAATGAGGATATTGCTGCTTTCCGTAATAAGGTTATATCTGTTAATCATCAGATACATGGTATCTATGATAAAATAGGTGCTAATCAATTACAGCAGTCTTGGTGGGGAGCGTTACTAATGCAGTTCCATAAACATTTAGTTCCCGGTTATCAAAAACGTTTTGGTTATCGTTTAGGTCACTTTGATGGTATATATAATGAAACTAGAGAATCTATTAGTAAAGGTACTTATGTTAGTCTAGGTGAATTTATAATCATGCCATTTAAGAAATACTACGAACTAAATAATAGTAATGAACTTCAAACAGTTCGTACTCTTCAAGGTATTGCTAAAGGTTATGCAGATTTTGTAGCTAATCTTACTACTTATTATAATATTCTTCCTGAATATGATAAAGCCAATATTCGTAGGTGCTTAGGTGAATGGATAGCTATTACTAAGGCAGTAGCACTATTTGTAGTAGGAAAATTAATGCTAGATGACGATGATGATTCTACACAAGTAGCCGACTATATTCTATATAGTGCTGACCGTCTAATGTCTGAAACTATTCAATATACTCCATGGGGAATAGCTAATGAAGGTAAGAAACTATATAGTCAACCAGTAGCTGCATTAAGTATTGCATCTGATAATCTTAAATTACTGGAAGCCTGTTGTAGTTATATTATTACTGGTAATCCTGATGATTTATATTATAATTCAGGTACTTATTCAGGTGAGAATAAACTTAAAGTTAATATAATGAAACAGATACCATTAGTTAATCAAATTATAAAACATCAAAGACTTGGTGCTAATAATAGTTACTATAAAGTACGTAGTAGTCCGTTTAGTGGTTTAGGTCAAGTTGTTGCTAATATGATTACTGATGAAGATGAAGAATAACTAACTACTTAATATTACAACTCATAGAAAAGTCGGATTGCTTGTGAAAGTAGTCCGACTTATTGTTTATATCAAAATAATTACTACCTTTGCAGTGAACAAGTACCTACCGTCTCGGACTGTTGTACGGGATTTAGCATTTGCTATCTGACTAACTAGATTAGTTGCGTGTAGTGTGGAGAGCTAGGGAACTCGATTAGTCTTAGTACTTATAAGTACTATTTCATTTAGGCAGTGTCTCCGCCCTAGTGCAAAACCTCGGACGATAAATAGAAACAAAGCTACAAGGATTAGTAGAATGATTGTCAATAGCGATTGATTTAGCTTCACTACCCGAAAAAGAGCCGAATACTATTTACTCCGTCTATGACCTCACTATATCCAAAAAGTTCCCAAATGTTCTATCTAACGAAGAACATCTTCCTGAACACTATCCCCAATGCCGTTAGTATTATTGTTTGGAATACTATTATCAATATTAGCTTTACTATATCCCGCTAGCCTAACGGCTAGCTTTCTTCCCCCATAAAGGCGTTGGTTTACCGGTAATTCCGCTCCTTTATGGGGGATTTAGCGAGCTTTGCGAGCGTAGGCAAGTCCAGCAATACAATTATCCCTAGTACGTTGGTTTTATCCAAGTACAGTTTAAAAAAAAGAACTATCAACAGTATTGCTACTATTAATAGTTCTAAGTTCATTTACTTTCTTTCATATCTTTCTTAGCTCTTTTGTATCCTTTCATATAACCTTCTACATAGGCTTTAGTACATAGATTTGATTGCATTGGAGTACAAGGTCTATAAATACAATTCTTACAAGCTCTACTAAATCCATTAGATTGATAGGCTTTTACTTTAACGCTTATTCTTTTTGTCATAGTATTATAAAATAAGAGTACCAGTATTACTACTAGCACTCTTATTAATGTATAACTAAAATGATTATTACTTATTCGTTCTTATATTTCTTCTCTACTTCTTGTAGTTTCAGATAGATATTATTACGAGCTTTAAGTTTTGGCAGACTAGCCGCATACCGCATAGCTTTACGAATTTGAACTTCTTCTCCGACTTCATCTTTTATTTCTTCTTTCGGTTCAACATAAGGATTCCAAGTATTAACGAACTGATTAAGTTCAACTACTACTCTTTCTCGATTATAAATATCGTTATCAGGAGTAGGAGTTATATCTTCAAGAATAACATGAATAGTATTACCACCGTTCTTGTCTTGCATACGAGCTAAACTATTACACTGATATACCTTATATGGTATTTTAGGATTTACTACTTTAGAATTATTTCCATAAGTTTCTATGGATAACACATTATTTAATTTAAGCATACTTTTTAGTTTTAAATAAGTTCTTTGAAATCAACGCCAGCTCTTGTAAGACGAGAAAGAAGAGTATCAGAATAGTTTCTCATAGACGTAAGCTGACAAGCCATATCATTTCTTTCTTCTGCATCAAGTTTCTTAAAGAAAGGATTGCCATTAATAAATTTATTAAGTTTACCAATCTTATTGTTAAGCTCTTCATATTCTGTAATTACTCTTTGAATATGAGGAGGATATTTACTTTCTTTAGGTTTAACATTAATACCGTATTTAGCCCATTGAAGAACAAAACCAAGATGTACCCAAAGGTCATTAACAACTTCTTCCATAGCATATTGTTTGCCAAGTTCCTCACTATAATTCTTTGGGTCAACACAAGAAGAATGACGAACAGTATCGAAACCACTGCGAGTATGAGCATTAACAACGGTAGTCTTTTCTCCTATTGTTGTAACATCTACATCTGTAATAAAGTTCTCAACATCTTCTTTTAGAATCTTAGTACCGTCATTATTCTCTGAAAGAGGATAATACGCAGCATCAGCTACATCTTTCGGTGTCCAACTTTTATATCCATCTGGATAAGTAACTTCATAACCCATATCATCAGGATGAGCATTACCTATTTTATAACCAGTTGATAGAGCCATACTAGCTCTCATTGGTTGAAGTTCAACCATTTTAATTCCAATTGCTTTCATAATTTAATTGTTTATTGTTTAAAATTAATAATTAGTTTATTTTCCAGTACTACCAAATCCTTCTGTACCTCTTTTAGTAGTACCAAGTTCTTCGAGAGTTTCAACTTCATCCCAAGTAATCTTCTCACGACGACGAACAAGAAGTTGACAAACACGGTCGCCTTTCACATAAGGACATCCTTCTTTCTCAATTAACTTATTAAACTCTTGTCTTGCACACATAATAGAATTATAAGCATTTTCGTGTTTAACACGTGTAACAATATTGTTAAAAGCATTACCAAAAGTACTAATAATTCTAATTAATTGACGAGAAGTACGATTCTTGAAAATAACACGAAGTTCTCCTCTATAACCCATTGAGGAGTTGTTAACCATAAGGCTCTTTATCCTTATGTTCTGCACTTTTATTAATTGTAACATATATGTGCAGTTCAGACTATATCATCACTACTTAATGTAGGTTGGGCACTCGTGGCAGCATTACTATCCGCAGCATTATCTGTTTGGATTCGGCTACTAGTCGTTGAACCTTCAATAATATTACTATTATCGCTTGGCTGCTGATTGTCATTGTTACTATGATTTTCCAGCAATTCACCCAATTTAAAGACTTCAGTTATTCTACCTTTATTATCTCTTATTATAACTTTTTCTTTATTATGTGTAGAAGTATGTTCAGACCGAGAAATAGGAATTAAATTATCAATATTATTATTTAAAGTATCTCCGTCTTTATGATGAACATCTATTTCAGGTTTTAAATAATGAGAACCATTAATGACAATAAAATACTTAGATTCAAATAAAGAATAATTCTGTTCAATAACGTACCTATGTTTTCTAATAAAACCTTGATAATCTTTAAAAGGATGATTATCACTACGAATATAACAATATCCTTTATGTATTTTAGTACTTACTTTATTTCCATAGTTTCCATTATTAATTGCCTCCAAATATAAAAAAGCCCTCTAATACTCATGTAGCATATCATAATTTTTTCGCAAATACAAGAACTGTATCAACTTAAAAACT
>ERZ860388.1304-NODE-1304-length-16805-cov-4.697731_pt1 | contig 16805 bp, 9 predicted proteins | sample MGYA00509978_ERZ860388 | MGnify/ENA primary metagenome ERZ860388 (study PRJEB30046, sample SAMN00715225) | human gut metagenome | study: EMG produced TPA metagenomics assembly of the A metagenome-wide association study of gut microbiota in type 2...
TTTTGCTGGACGAGCCGACCAACCACCTCGATATCGAGTCCATCCAGTGGTTGGAGGATTTTCTGATCGATAACGGGCAGGCGGTTGTGGTGATCAGTCACGACCGGGCTTTTGTGGATCATATCACGACTCGCACGATCGAAGTTACGATGGGGCGTATCTATGACTATAAGGTGAATTACTCACAATACCTGCAACTGCGCCAAGAGCGCCGCATGCAGCAGCAGAAAGCATATGACGAACAACAGAAATTCATTACAGAAACCAAAGAGTTTATTGAACGTTTCAAAGGTACCTACTCCAAAACACTACAAGTACAAAGCCGTGTGAAAATGCTGGAGAAACTGGTACTGTTGGAAGTAGACGAAGAAGATACCTCCGCATTGCGGTTGAAATTCCCACCTTCTCCCCGATCGGGTAATTATCCGGTCATTATGGATAATGTAGGCAAAACCTATGGTGACAAAATAGTATTCAAAAATGCTTCCCTCACCATCGAACGGGGGGACAAGGTAGCTTTTGTCGGTAAAAACGGCGAAGGTAAATCTACCCTGGTGAAATGCATCATGAACGAGATAGACCATGAAGGTACATTAACCTTAGGACATAATGTACAGATCGGCTATTTCGCCCAAAACCAGGCATCTCTGTTAGATGAAAACCTGACGGTTTTTCAAACAATCGACGATGTAGCAAAAGGGGAAATACGTAACAAGATACGCGACTTATTGGGAGCTTTCATGTTTGGCGGACCGGAAGAATCGATGAAGAAAGTAAAAGTATTATCGGGAGGGGAACGTACCCGTCTGGCAATGATCAAGCTGCTGCTTGAACCGGTAAACCTCCTTATTCTGGATGAGCCTACCAATCACCTCGACCTTAAAACAAAAGATATTCTGAAACAGGCCTTGATCGATTTCGACGGTACATTGATTGTGGTATCCCACGACCGTGACTTCTTGGACGGCCTGGTTACCAAAGTTTACGAATTCGGAAACAAGAAAGTGAGAGAACATTTGTGCGGCATCTACGAATTCTTGGAGAAGAAGAAAATGGACTCGTTGCAGGAACTGGAAAAATAGGATCTATGCACAACTGATATACAATAAAATAGATTTAGACAACAATCGGTATCGGAGCCCTTTTGTCTACGGTACCGATAAACGCTCCTCCCGGCTCCGGAGAACAACATTCCCGGTCTCGGAGAGCAACATTCCCGACCTCGAAGAGCAACATTCCCGCCCCCGAAGAGCAACATTCCCGCCCCCGGGAAGGATGGTTTCCGACTCCGGGGAACAATACCGGGAGCTGTTTTTCAATATTTTAAGTACTACGATTTGTTAATAGACCAAGTAAGCCGTATATTTGCCCCGCAATAAAGAATTACAATTGAAGAATAAAAGGTACATACTCTATTTTTTACTCGTTATCAGCATGGTTATGCTGGCAGTACCTGTTATTCCCCATCATCATCATGCCGACGGCATGATTTGCATGAAACATGATGTTACGCCCGAAGCCCAGTGTCCTGCACACAATCATCATCACGAGAACGACTCTTGTTGCAGCAATGAATGCCTGGCACGCTTTTCATCACCCGTACCCAATGTACAAACCGACTTAGGTCCGCAGCATGTATTTATTGCCATTCTTTTCACCGATTTCATCATTGAAAACCTACTCCGGCCTCAGGAAAGACGACTCGCCAATGAGTATGTCTACCGAGAGTCTCTACACGGCACGAACATTACCCGTGCCTTTGCGCTTCGCGCCCCTCCGTATGTATTCGCCTGATTAAACAATGTAGCTATTACGTTGTTTGCAAATCAGTTGCACCTGCAAGTCTCTACTTTTGCAGGGTGAATTGTGACGAATTTACAAAAGAAAATCATTAAGAATGTATTTATATCATCATGAAGAAACTTATCTTTATGGGAGTACTGGGATTATTTATCTTAGGCTCCTGCAACAACAAAGCGGGTCATAACCATGAAGGCCATAATCATGGTACAGAAGCCCATGACCATGACCACGAACACGAAGGACACGATCACGAACAGGAAATCCACAACACAAAAGGAGAATGCCAAGACCATGACCATGGTGAAGAGACAAGTTCCGAACATAGCGACGAAATCATCCTGCCCAAAGCAAAAGCGGATGCAGCCGGTGTAAAAGTCAGTGTGATTGAACCGGGAACTTTCGAACAAGTAATAAAAACCAGTGGCCAAATACTTGCCGCACAGGGAGATGAAAGCGTAGCCGTAGCCACGGTGGCCGGTGTGATCAGCTTTCATGGGAAAGTGACCGAAGGAATGAGCACAAACAAAGGTGCTACATTGCTCACTATCTCTTCCAGCAATATAGCTGACGGTGATCCGGTACAGCGCGCCCGCGTTGCCTACGAAATTTCAAAAAAGGAATACGAACGTATGAAAGCACTGGTCAAAAACCAGATTGTATCCGATAAAGAATTTTCACAGGCCGAACAGAATTACGAGAATGCCCGTATCAGTTACGAAGCACTTGCCAAAGGAGATACCAAAGGCGGACAAGCTATTTCTTCTCCTATCAGCGGATATGTAAAAAATATCCTGGTAAAAGAAGGAGATTATGTAACAATCGGACAACCATTGGTAAGCGTTACACAAAACCGCCGTCTCTTCCTGCGGGCAGAGGTTTCAGAAAAATATTATCCATATCTGCGCACCATAGGGTCGGCTAACTTCAAAACACCCTACGATAATAAAGTATATGAACTGAAAGACCTCAACGGAAGATTGCTTTCGTTCGGAAAATCTGCCGGAGACAATTCGTTTTATGTTCCGGTAACTTTTGAATTTGACAATAAAGGAGATATTATTCCCGGCTCGTTTGTAGAGGCCTATCTGCTGTCCACACGGATGGAGAACGTTATTTCACTTCCACGTACCGCACTGACAGAGGAACAAGGCTTATTCTTCGTATACCTTCAACTGGATGAAGAGGGATACAAAAAACAAGAAGTCACCTTAGGAGCCGACAACGGTAAAAGCGTACAGATACTTACAGGTGTGAAAGCCGGTGATGCGGTAGTAACCGACGGGGCTTACCAAGTCAAACTGGCTTCGGCAAGCAATGCGATACCGGCACATAGTCATGAACACTAAGGAGATTTACGAATCGGCGATTTACGATTTACAATCTGGCTGCGCAATGAGGGCAGCCGGAAATAGGAGATGGTGGATTGTCAAATAGTAGATTCTGCGATGCATGGTAAATAATAAATAGAAAATCGTCAAAATAGCAAATAAGTTCATGTTAAACAAGATTATACATTTCTCTCTTCAGAACCGCATCCTGGTGCTCGTGGCATCGGTGCTGTTACTGATAGGCGGTACATATACCGCCGTACATACAGAAGTGGACGTATTTCCCGATCTCAACGCGCCGACGGTAGTAATCATGACCGAAGCCAACGGTATGGCGGCTGAGGAAGTGGAACAACTCGTCACTTTTCCGGTAGAAACATCCGTGAACGGTGCAACGGGAGTACGACGCGTACGCTCCTCCTCTACCAATGGGTTCTCTGTGGTTTGGGTAGAATTCGACTGGGGAACGGATATTTATCTGGCCCGGCAGATTGTCAGTGAGAAACTGGCAGTAGTCAACGAATCCCTGCCCGCTAATGTCGGCAAGCCGACACTCGGCCCGCAATCTTCCATTTTGGGGGAGATGCTGATTATAGGCCTTACAGCCGATTCTACCTCCCTGCTCGACCTGCGTACAATTGCCGACTGGACCATCCGTCCGCGTCTGCTGTCCACAGGAGGAGTAGCACAGGTAGCCGTACTCGGTGGCGAACTAAAAGAATATCAGATACAACTCGACCCGGAACGGATGCGCCATTATGGCGTGTCGATGGGGGAAGCCATGTCGGCCACACAAGATATGAACCTCAACGCCAACGGTGGCGTGCTTTATGAATACGGCAACGAATACATCGTACGCGGCGTGCTCTCTACGGATAAAGCAGACCAATTGGGAAAAGCCGTAGTAAAAAGTATCGATGGCGTTCCTGTGCTACTCGAAGATATTGCCGATGTAGCTATCGGCCCCAAAGCTCCGAAGTTAGGTACCGCCTCGGAACGAGGAAAACCGGCCGTATTGCTGACCGTGACCAAGCAACCGGCTACCAGTACGCTGGAGCTGACCGACAAGTTAGAAGCTTCCTTAAAAGATTTGCAGAAGAATCTGCCGGCAGATGTAAAGGTGTCTACGGATATTTTCCGCCAAAGTCGTTTCATTGAAAGCTCTATCGGTAATGTGAAAAAGTCGCTGTTCGAAGGCGGTATTTTCGTTGTTATCGTTCTCTTTCTGTTTCTGGCCAATGTGCGTACTACCGTCATTTCACTGGTAACACTTCCCATCTCGCTCATCGTCTCCATCCTTACCCTGCATTACATGGGGATGACTATCAATACCATGAGTTTAGGAGGTATGGCGATAGCCATCGGCTCCATCAGCTAATTTGAAAGAACTGAATGCGCTGAAAGCACTCTACCTTGTTTGCAGTATCTTTCTGCGAGGGACGTCTTTTTTCGCTTTCAGCCGCTATTTCCTTCTATCAAGGCGTTTGCAGACAAAATTGAAACGGATGGAACCGGATTATAACATGAATATTCAATAAGAGGGCTTTGGTAAGGTTAGAACCGGATAGTTGGATATTGTAATCATTGTCTTTTTGTGATAAGAACCATTTCTCCGATGGAACGGGTTGATTTGGTGAAAAGTGAATATTTAATGGCTATTTTTAAAATACCTCTTTTTAAAAGCTACTCTACCTTTGTGACAAGAATGTTAGTCGGAAAAGTTATCCCGGTTCTTCATTCTTAAATCTAATGCCTGTGAGATTTATTTTGTTCGCTAATAGAAATATGAATCTTTATTATTAAATGTAGTATTATGAAAAAAAAGAAGCTTATGAAGAAACAAAGCTGCTTTGTTGTTCTTTTGATGATGCTCCTGTTATTTCCTTCGGGAGCGTTTGCGCAGCAACAAATGATTAAAGGACAAGTGGTGGATGATAAGGGGGAAACCATTATTGGAGCTACGGTCATGGTAAAAGGGGCAAAAGAAGGTACGTTGACCGATATTGACGGTAACTTTTCTGTCAAAGGTAAAGTCGGCAATACCTTATCTATCTCTTATGTCGGTTTTTCTCCTCTCGAAGTAAAAGTGACAAAACTTGAAGGTAATCGTTTCATATTAAAGGAAGACTCGAAACTTCTTGATGAAGTCGTTGTGGTGGGTATGGACAAGCAGAAACGTAATACCATTACGGCTGCTGTGTCTACTGTAGCTTCCGATGCTATAGTCAATCGTCCTGTAACCGATTTGACCAGTGCCCTTCAAGGTAATGTAGCCGGTCTGAATTTTGTGACCGACGCAGCTCCTGACGGCGTTGGTGGTGAAACAGGCGCGGAAATCAAGTTCAATATCCGCGGTGTCGGTTCTATTAATGGTAACGGGGGCGAGCCTTATGTATTGGTGGACGGAGTGGAACAAAGCCTTCAGAACGTAAATCCAAATGATATCGAAACAATTAGTGTATTGAAAGACGCTTCTGCCGCTGCCGTATATGGTGCACGTGCCGCTTATGGTGTGGTATTAGTAACTACAAAAAGCGGTCGGCAGGAAAAGACACGGGTTTCTTATCGAGGCACAGTAGGTTTTAGTTCACCTATCAATATGCCGGAGATGATGAACTCTCTTGAGTTTGCTAAATATGTGAACGAACGGAATGATAATGATGGCGTGAATCATAAATTTTCTGACGCTCTTATAGAGAAGATGGAAGGATTCATGAAGAACCCCTATTCAGCAGAATTTCCAGGTATAGGTCCCAATCAAAACGGGACAGACTGGGCTTCTTCAATGGATGCGGTATATGCGAATACAGATTGGTTTGATTATTATTTTAAAGATACTGCTATTCGTCATTCACATAACCTGAGTGTAACCGAAGGTTCGGAAAAGTTCAACTATTATGTAGGTTTGGGTTACACTTATCAGGATGGTTTACTTGACAAGGTAGATGATAACCTGAGCAAATATAATGTAAATACGAAATTCCAGATTATAGCCAATAAATGGTTGAAGTTCAATTTCAATAATAATATAACATTGAGTATCCTTAAAAGGCCGATGGCCAACCAGACCATCTTTTATGGAACTCTTGGACAAACAATACCAAATGCTCCTACTCATTATCCGATTGATTCGGAATATAATGATGCTTCTGAGTTCCGTTATCTAAAAGAATCCCATTATGTACAGAACCGCATATCCGATGCAATGTCTTTTGCTGCTACCATTACCCCGTTACCGGGTTGGGATATTGTAGGGGAAATGAAAGTACGTTTTGATGTAGAAGACAACAGTTTCAAACGTGGATACCCTACAGTAGAAAAACCTGATGGAGAGTTAAAGGTTGACATAGGTACCAAGCAGGGATATGTATATCCGGGTATGGAATGGAAGAATTCCAAATGGGGTTCTTATACTCGCGGTAATGCATTTAATTATTATCTTTCTCCGAATGTATCGACATCTTACGTCCATACATGGGGAGAACACTACTTCAAGGCTATGGCAGGTTTTCAGATGGAGTTGCAGGAAAACTCCAATGGTTTCACTTATAAGGATGGAATTTTAGGTAGTGATATTTATTCATTTGCGAACTCCAATGGTACATTGTCTGCCGGTGAAGACCGTACTCATTGGTCCACAATGGGTATGTATGCCAAGTTGAACTGGAATTATCAGGAGACATATTTTCTGGAATTCAGTGGACGTTATGACGGTTCTTCCCGTTTTGCTCCCGGAAACCGTTGGGGATTCTTTCCTTCCTTCTCTGCCGGTTATGATATAGCTCGCACAAACTATTTCAAATCATGGAATCTTCCATTTTCCCAGTTGAAGTTGCGTGTTTCTTACGGACGCTTGGGTAATCAGAATGGCGCCGGATTGTATGATTATCTTGGAGTGATGGATTTGGTGTCAAACTCATCCAATGCTTGGTTACTGCCGGGAGTAAACGCCACTCCTGCCAAAGGAATGATTGCCAAAACTCCGAAAATGGTCAGTCCTTATATTACCTGGGAGAAGGTGGATAATGCCAATTTAGGTCTTGACCTGCTGTTATTGGATAACCGTCTGACAATAACTGCTGATATTTACCAGCGTACAACGCATGATATGATTGGTCCGGCTGAAGCAATTCCGGCTATCGGAGGTATCAGTAAAGACGACCGTGCAAAAGTAAATAATGCGACTCTCCGTAATCGTGGTTGGGAGTTGTCCGTCAATTGGCAGGATCAATTGAAATGCGGATTCAGTTATGGTGTCGGTTTTAATATATCCAATTACAAGGCAGTAGTCACGAAGTATAATAATCCTGAAGGACTGATATTCAATAACCATACCGGTCTGGCACGTAACAGAGGGTATTATGAGGGAATGGACATCGGTGAGATTTGGGGATATGAAGCTAATGATCTTTTCATGACTAACCGTGAAGTGGATGAATATTTGAGAACGGTAGACCTTAGCTTCTTTAAAGCTGACAACCAGTGGCAACGCGGTGACGTAAAATATATCGACTCCAATGGTGACGGGAAGGTAGACCCGGGAAAAGGAACTTTGGCGGATCATGGTGATTTGAAAGTAATCGGTAATACAACCCCTAAATATTCTTTCGGTATTAATCTGAATGCAGGCTATAAAGGATTTGGAATATCAGCTCTTTTCCAGGGAGTAGCCAAGAGACAATTCCCGATGGCAGGTGCTACTTACCTGTATGGAGGAAATTGTTACTTCAAAGAGCATCTTGATTATTTCAATGCATGGCATCCTGATGGATATTTACCACGCCTGACAGATAATTCTAAAGACAAAGAAGTGAATATAGGCTATAATACAACTCGTTATTTACTCAATGCAGCTTATATGCGTCTGAAGAACTTGACAGTCTCTTATTCTTTCAAACCACAATTGGTGGAAAAGATTGGCTTGAGTAATTTGAAAGTATATTTCACTTGCGATAATCTGTTTACAATTTCCAAGTTGCCGCAACAGTTTGACCCTGAAACACTGAATCAGGTGAATGGTTGGGTAGGAGGTAGTAATGCTTCTGCTCCCGCCCTTACTTCACCGCTGACTGCAAATGGTAACGGGCGAGTTTACCCATTGAACCGGAACTTTGTATTTGGAATTGACATCACATTTTAATTAGAGAGGAACATCATGAAAAAGAAAATAATTATACTGACTGCTTTTATAGGGCTGGTGTTGTCCGCTTGTTCCGACTTTTTGGATCGGCAACCGTTGACAATGCCTGAAAACGAAGGCTTCCTGGCTGGTCGCGAACAAGTAGAGAACTATATCAATGCTTTATATACTTCATTGCCGGCTCCGACGCAATATGGAATGAGTGTCCGTGGTGAAGAGGTGAACAGCGATAACATTTTGGCTGAAAAATATGACAGACGCCTGAATGGTGAGAATAATCAGTTCAGTGGCTCGACCGATTGGGAAAAAGGCTATCAGAACCTGCGTAATGTCAACTACTTCTTTCACTATTATAAAGTTGATGCAGGACTTGAGACTGCTGAAGTACTCTCGCTTAGAGGAGAAGCCTATTTTTTGCGTGCTTATTGGCATTTCTACCTGCTCACCCGTTTTGGAGATATACCTATAATGGATGATTTTTGGGATGAAAACGCTACGGTAGCCGGCTTACAGAAACCTGCGTCCAAGCGTGCGGATGTTGCCCGTTTTATATTGAATGACTTGAAGGCCGCTATCGGTGAAATTCCGGAAGCACGTGCAAATTTATTTACGCGTAGTAAATATCAGGGACTGCGTATCAGTAAGGAGGCCGCTACTATTTTGGCTATGCGGGTGGCGCTTTATGAAGGTTCGTGGGAGAAATACCACAAAGGTACTAAGTTTGCAACGGAAGACAATTCTACGGAATTTTTTCAGGAAGTATTGAACTGGGGAGACCAGCAACTTTTTACTGCTGGCTTGACATTGAATACGAAAGACACTGATAAGGAGTATGTAAATACCGAAGATGCTTTTGCACACTTATTTAATAAGGAAGATCTTTCTCAAATACCGGAAGCTGTTCTGTGGAAAAAGTATTCAGTGGCTGATGGTGTCTTTCATAATTTGGGTGGTTTACTCGCTTCAGGAGCAGTAGATGGCCAGGGACCGTCCGGCCTGTCAAAGTCATTGGTGGATAACTATTTAAATGCCGATGGAACTTTTATTAATCCCAAAGACGAGAAGTTCAAGGATTTTAATGAAACATTTGAGGGACGGGATGCGAGACTTCTCGTTACAGTAATGCATACCGGATGTAAATATCGCTCTAATGCAGGTTCTTCTTCCAATAAGCCGATGAATGTGAGGGCTTATGATGCGACAGGCACTGATGATGAAATGAAAGAAAAGAATAAAGATATTGTCTCTCCTAACTTGAACGGCGACGGTAATAGCAAGAGTGTTACCGGATTCCATATCAGATTAGGTATTGACACTACTTATGTGGAAGGGAATACGCAGACTGGCATTATCCTGTTCCGGTATGCGGAAGGATTACTTTGTTATGCTGAAGCAGCGGCAGAATTGGACAAATGGAGCGACGATGTATTGAACAAAACATTGAAACCCTTGCGCGAAAGAGCAGGCGTGACATGGATAGAGCCGCAAGCAGATGCTAATTTCCCATTTACCGGGCTTACTCCCTTGATACAGGAAATTCGTCGTGAAAGACGTTCGGAACTGGCACTTCAGGGATTCCGTCTGGACGATCTGATGCGTTGGGCGGAAGCCGGAACATTGAAAGGAATCAACGGTCGTGGCAGGGGTGCATATCTGGGCGAAGAGAGTGTCCTTTACAAAAGCTTTTCACCCAAAGGGCGCGAATCATTGGAATTGGTATTGAAAGATAACGACGGGTGGATGGATCCGTTACAGCAATATTTGCCTGAGGGTTACCTTTTCGACCTGAACCGGGATTATTTATTACCGATACCACCGGATGAACTGCAATTAAACCATGAATTGAAACAGAATCCGGGCTGGGGAGATGTTAGCGAATAAGTATCTCAATTTAATAAATTACACAATTATGATAAAAAGAATACTATATACATTTTTACCTGTTTGCCTGCTTTCAATAGGTTTTGCAGGGTGCGAGGACGATGCGGTAGAACCACTGCCGGAAACTGTACCTTTAATAGTGGAATCAAGTGCCAAGAGCTTTGTAATGGGTGAAGAGCTTACCCTTACTTTGAAAGTGAATGACGCTAAGAATCCGGAACGTGTGACAAACGAAGATTTTGATATTTATCTGACTGCTAAGGACGGAGAAAAAGATGTATCAAAGACAGCCTTTAAAGCATTTCCTTCAATGGTTACCTTCCCGAAGGGAGTCAGTTCTTTTGATATAAAACTACCGATTACAGAAAGTGGAATTAAGCCCAAACAAAAGTTGTATGTGAATGTAATGTCGTTTGTACGTGGCTATACGGTGACTAATCCAACTCAATCGATTGTTATTTCTGATCTCCATTACACAGTTGTATCAATAAAAAATAATTCGGACAGGGTTATTGACGAAGGTGATGAGTTTACTATTTTGGCAGAAGTTCCTGTGCCGGTCACGGATGATATGGATATCCATATCACTGTACCTGATGAGCAAAAAGATTTCTATGTAACGTTACCCCCCGTCACATTGACGATAAAGGCAGGAGAAAAATCTGCAGAAGTGAAAGTTAAAACTAAACACAATATGGAACCTACCAAAACGGAAACGTTGACTTTGAATTTTACGACCGTTTCTGCAGTTCATCCGTTGGATAATGAAACATTGGAAATTACGATGAAGGACCTCGAAGCTGAAAAGGGAGATGGGATTCTTGATGAGCGTTGGGTTTACGAACGTCCGGGAATTGCATTTGCTTCAAGTGGCAGGGTGGCAGCAGCCAAGACACAATATGGAGATGATAAGGTTGTTGAAATGAAAGAACTGGATCCGCATCCCAATACAGATTTAGCTACGGCAGGCTGGAAGTTCTACAATGCATGGGAATTCCATAGTTTCGGAAATACAGGTGATATGTGGAATACTAATGGTGCAGGTAATTCATGGGGTAATAAAGTTCCTCTGTTTTTGGCAGATCGTAATACGGTGATTGTACAGAATCATGCGGCTTGTGTCAATGTGCAATTCTCTAATATAACCGATCAAGGATATCTGAAGATGATAGAAATGAAAGTTCCGTCGAAGGGTACAGGGCCGGCAGCAGGAAAAGATAGGGATTATGGTACTGCTGCTTTCTATGGATGTGGAGTTAATACTACATATAAAGCTAATAGTCAGTTAATATCAGAAGGTTGCAGAATGGAAATTCGTGCCCGGCTTCGTGGTGAGAAAAATGGCTTTAACATGGGGATTTGGCTGATATCTGATGAGTCGGGTAAATATAATACTTACACGGAAGTTGATATTCTCGAAAATCCGACAGGTCCTGTTACAGGAAATAAAGCGCATCAGACATTCCATACGGGAATTTCAGGAACCGATAAAAAAACTCAAACTGCAAATCATACGATAAATATAAATGAATGGAACATTTATTGGTTTGAGTGGCGTTCTGATTCGGAAGTCGCACTGGGCATTAATGGGCAAGAGACTGTATGCTATAAAAAAGCTGATTGTCCTGCAGGCTATTGGACTTTTACAGATGAACAAAACTTAAATGGGTTGAAATTTATTCTTACCATGGGAGCACCTAATAAATGGGGGCTTGGAGGTGGAACTGAGGTTAATGGTGTATGGTCTCCTGATGCCGGCTGGGATTCTGGTTTTGCAAGCTATGATAATTATGAACGGGATCGTGATAATAATGCTATTCCTCGTTTGGAAATAGATTGGGTTCGTACTTATATAAATAAATCTTCAGTAGCAGAGTATGACCAAGGTAGAAATAGGCATACAGGAACGAAGTTTTATTAATTCTTAGTTGCCTTAATCAAATTTCGCAAGTGCCTTATTCAGTCTTCAATAAAAAGGGGCAAAGAGGTACTTGCGATTTTTTTAATAAATAAACTGACTGTCAAACCATGACGAAATACATCTTAATCATTTGTATGCTGTTTGCATCCATATCGGGTGCATGCGCGGACAACTTGACATCACCCCCTGTTTCAATAGTTCCCCGTCCGGTGCAGGTCGTGCCGGGCGAGGGTAACTTCACCTTCTCCGCCCGAACCTTGTTTTCGGTAGAGAACCATGAGCAGGCTGTCATCGTCCGCAACTTTATAAACTTATTCAAGAGAAGTTCGGGAATAACCCCACAGTTGGCAATAGGTAGCAGTGAGAAGAGTCATGTCCGTTTTACGACTGACTCTTCTTTAAAAAGCGAAGCCTACCAGTTGGAGATTACTCCGGAGCAGATACAAGTAAAAGCATCGGATATAAAAGGCTTTTTCTATGCATTGCAGACCATCCGCCTGCTGTTGCCGTCGGCTGTCGAAGGCAACCGTCGGGTTGAGAATATCCAATGGAGCATTCCCGCGGTAACCATTCAGGATGAACCGCGCTTCGGCTATCGGGCATTGATGCTGGATGCCGCCCGCTTCTTCATTCCCAAAGAGAACGTGTTGCGTATCATCGACTGCATGGGCATGCTCAAAATCAATACGCTTCATTTCCACCTCACGGATGATAACGGCTGGCGGGTAGAAATCAAGAAATATCCCCGCCTGACGGAAGTGGGTGCATGGAGAGTGAACCGCATGGATGTTCCTTTCTATTTCCGCCGTAACGCCGAACCGGGAGAACCGACCCCTATCGGAGGATTCTATACGCAGGAAGACATCAAGGAAATGGTGGCATACGCTGCCGACCGCCAGATAGAGGTTATCCCCGAAATAGATATGCCCGCCCACAGCAACGCCGCACTGGCTGCCTATCCGCAACTGGCTTGCCCTGTGGTGAATAGTTACATTGGAGTCATTCCGGGCTTGGGCGGAGGAAGTTCGGGAGTGATTTACTGTGCCGGAAACGACAGCGCCTTTACATTTCTGCAAGATGTTCTGGACGAAGTGATGGCAATCTTCCCCTCGCGATATATTCATTTGGGAGGAGATGAGGCGCAGAAAGGATTCTGGAAGAAATGCCCGCTTTGCCGGCAGCGCATGAACAAAGAGCATCTTGCCGACGTAGAAGATCTGCAAGGTTATTTCATGAAACGGATGAGCGACTATGTACGCAGCAAGGGACGCGAAGTGATAGGTTGGGACGAACTGACAAACAGCAGTTTCCTGCCCGAAGGCGTTATTATTCAAGGTTGGCGCGGACTCGGCGCGGCTGCCTTGAAAGCTGCTGAAAAAGGACACCGGTTCATTATGACTCCTGCCCGCATCATGTACCTGATCCGCTATCAGGGCCCGCAATGGTTTGAACCCCAGACCTATTTCGGCAATAACACACTGAAGGACGTCTACGATTACGAACCTGTGCAGGCGGACTGGAAACCGGAATATGCTTCCTTACTTATAGGCGTACAGGCATCCCTATGGACGGAGTTCTGCAACAAACCGGAAGATGTGGACTATCTGCTCTTTCCCCGTCTGGCCGCCCTTGCGGAAGTGGCATGGACGAAGAAAGAACGCAAGGATTGGACTTCATTCCTGAAAGGACTGGATGTCTATAATGAACATCTGACAGCTAAAGGCATCGTTTATGCTCGTTCGATGTACAATATCCAGCATACGGTAACTCCAAACGACGGAATACTTGAAGTGGAACTGGAATGTATCCGCCCCGACATGGAGATACATTATACGACGGATGGAAGCGAGCCTACGGCAACTTCACCGCTCTACGAAAAAATAGTGCCTGTAAAAGAGCCGCTTACACTGAAAAGTGCTACTTTTGCGCAAGGCAGGCAGATGGGAAAAACATTGATACTCCCTGTCCGGTGGAACCTGGCTACCGCCAAACCTGTATCGGGAGACAGTCCGTCTGTAAAGCTCCTGACGAACGGAATACGTGGAAGCTTGAAATATTCGGATTCCGAATGGTGCACTTGGAATGATAATGATTCCGTCTCTTTTACAATTGACCTGCTGAAGCCGGAAACGCTGAACACATTGACATTGGGCTGCATCACGAACAATGGGATGGCTATCCATAAGCCGTCGTCCGTGAAAGTGGAAGTTTCGGATGACAACTCTAGTTTCTGCGAAGCTGCCATGCGGAGTTTCACGCCCGAAGAGATTTTTCGTGAAGGAAACTTTATAGAAAACTTGCCGTTGAAGCTGAGAGGTACACAAGCGCGTTACGTACGTGTGACAGCCAAAGGCCCGGGAGTTTGTCCGGCATCTCATGTACGGCCGGGACAGGTGTCGAGAATCCTTTTTGACGAAATGATACTGGAATAAGGCAAAGGGTACAAACATGAATAAAGCGACATTGGATAAAACGATAATCAAGTTTATACAAAAGCTATACTTATGAAAAACAAATTACCGGAAAACAATTCCATCCGTCTTGCCTCATTGGATATTCTAAGAGGTTTCGATTTATTTCTCCTGGTCTTTTTTCAACCTGTATTCGTGGCATTGGCACGGCAGATGAATATGTCATTTCTCGATAGCATACTTTATCAGTTTGACCATGAGGTTTGGGAGGGATTCCGTTTCTGGGATTTGGTAATGCCGCTTTTCCTCTTTATGACGGGAGCTTCCATGCCGTTCTCACTATCGAAGTATATAGGGACTACGGGAAGTTATTGGCCTGTGTATCGGAGAATCCTGAAGCGTGTTTTTCTCCTGTTTATCTTCGGAATGATTGTTCAGGGAAACCTGCTCGGTCTGGACGCCACGCATCTTTATTTGTATTCCAATACATTGCAGTCTATTGCTGTCGGTTATCTTATTGCTGCGGTCATTCAGTTGCACTTCCCGTTCAAGTGGCAGGTAGGGATAACGTTGCTACTCCTTCTCGTCTACTGGGTTCCGATGACGTTTTTGGGGGATTTCACACCGGCGGGGAACTTTGCGGAACAAGTGGACAGATGCGTTTTAGGGCGATTCCGTGACGGTGTTTTCTGGAATGAGGACGGAACCTGGAGCTTCTCGCCATCCTACAACTATACATGGATGTGGAGCAGCCTGACATTCGGAGTGACCGTCATGCTCGGAGCGTTTGCCGGAAAGATAATGAAAGAGGGCAAGGCAAATCGGAAAAGGGTGGTGCAGACGTTGCTAGTTGTCGGACTTGCTCTTGTTGGCCTGGCGTTACTGTGGAGTTTGCAGATGCCTGTTATCAAACGTATCTGGACAGGCAGCATGACCCTGCTTTCCGGCGGCTATTGCTTTCTGCTGATGGCATTGTTCTATTACTGGATTGATTATAAAGGATATACCCGGGAATTGAACTGGCTGAAAGTGTATGGCATGAATTCCATTACGGCGTATCTGCTGGGCGAAGTTGTGAATTTCCGTTGCGTTGCCGCTTCGGTCAGTTACGGGCTCGAACAATATCTGGGTGGTTATTACTCCGTATGGCTTACCTTCGCCAATTATCTGATTGTCTTTCTCCTGTTGAGGGTGATGTATAAGCGCGGATTATTTTTAAAGGTTTGATAAATGAAAGAATAAAAATAGTATGATTAAACGAATATATTTGCTGTTGATGTTGTTTGGAGGATGTTTGTTTTCCATGAGGGCAGCTGTAAAGGAAGAGATTTATGTCAATCATATAGCAGATACTGTGGAGATTGGCAATGAATTCCTCGCTCGCAAGTTTCTGGTGAAGAATGATAAAGTCCGCACGTGCATGATTGAAAATAAGCGTATGGGGAAGGAAGTTTCCCGTATTATTCCCGAAACCATTTCGGAGGATTTTATCATCCGTACGTTGAGTGCGGATTCGGTCGTTGCGGATATTCATTCTTCTGATCTTTTCTTGCAGAGAGTACAGGTCACGGATGAAGGGAAGAACGGCAAGAAGCTGGTTTTCCATTATAAGGGCTTCCGCCATCAGGAGGTGGACTGGCAGGTGGACATGGTTCTTACATTGGAGGAAGGGAAGCACTATATGAGGAAATATCTGGAGATTACCGTCCCCGATTCGCAACGCCATCTGGCGCGTCTGGATTATATTGATTTCGAGCCGATGAGCCTTCCCGAAGGATATGCTGTCTGGACGCATCCGGTGATGGAACAGGGAGTGGGCGGTGTCAGCGGATATTACATCTCTTTGGGGCAACCGGTGTACATACAGGGCATGTTCTTCGGACTTGAATTTCCGGCTTCGGAGACGGAGATTGAGGGTGATCGGAAAGTACGTATCCGCTATTATTCGGGAAAGAGCTTTGAGATGCTTGCTTCGGAAGGCCGTCTGGCGGACAGCGGGACGTTTACCACCTGGAAAGAAGTGACCGGTGCCACCCGCAGTACGGATATGGATGTCATTCAGACGGACTTTTTCAGTTATATCCATGATATTTCCGTTCCGGTCGACTTCCGTATCCAGTACAATTCATGGTATGACTTTATGCTCGACATCAACGAGAACAATATCCTCGACTCTTTCCGTGAAGTGGAACGCGGACTGACGCAGAACGGAGTTCGTCCGATTGACTCTTATGTGGTGGACGACGGTTGGAATGCTTACGGTCCGTGGCAGGAAGAGAACAAGGCCAAATTCTGGTCGTTCAACAGCAAATTCCCGAACG
>ERZ860388.1305-NODE-1305-length-16800-cov-3.758495_pt1 | contig 16800 bp, 8 predicted proteins | sample MGYA00509978_ERZ860388 | MGnify/ENA primary metagenome ERZ860388 (study PRJEB30046, sample SAMN00715225) | human gut metagenome | study: EMG produced TPA metagenomics assembly of the A metagenome-wide association study of gut microbiota in type 2...
GGTTCGATTCCTGGTGGCACCACTGAAAATCAAGCAGTTACAATTATTTGTGACTGCTTTTTTGTTTTTATGGCAAATGAGTTTGTTTGTGTTACATACGAAAATGCAAAACAGGATTAAATTTGATTATAGGGAAAGGAGAAGAAGCGGTTTAATTGTGTCATACTGCTAAAGAATGACATACTAAAACTATTTTATCTCCCGTTAATTCTTTACATTTGCCACAAAATTATAGCGATTATGACAGAATGCAAGGATGAACACATATTAAATTCCATTGATTACCCGGAGGATTTGCGCAAGTTGTCCCCCGATAAATTGGGAGAGGTATGTGCAGAGTTGCGTCAATATATAATAGATGTACTATCGGAGAATCCGGGACATCTTGGGGCAAGTCTCGGTACGGTAGAGCTGACGGTTGCACTACACTATGTTTTTAATACTCCCTATGATCGTATTGTATGGGATGTGGGGCATCAGGCGTATGGTCATAAAATACTGACTGGACGTCGAGAGGCTTTTCATACGCTCCGAAAATTTAAAGGAATCAGTGGATTTCCTAATCCTCTGGAAAGCCCTTATGACGCATTTGTTGCCGGACATGCTTCAAATTCCATTTCGGCGGCTATGGGTATGTCGGTCGCTTCTGCGTTGAAAGGGGAAAAAGACAGGCATGTAATAGCTGTGATCGGTGATGGAGCCATGACGGGTGGGTTGGCGTTCGAAGGTCTGAATAATGCGTCGGCTAATCCAAACAACCTACTTATCATTCTCAATGATAATGATATGGCAATAGATCATGCGGTCGGTGGGTTGAGTCAGTATTTGGTGGATATCACAACCAGTCAGGCATATAATAAAATGCGTTATGATGTGTACCGCGGATTGCGGAAGATGAAACTGATCAATAATGACCGTCGGGGAAATATCCTTCGTTTTAACAATAGTCTGAAAGCATTGCTTACTCAACAACATAATCTGTTTGAGGGATTCAGCATCCGTTACTTTGGTCCGATCGACGGGCATGATGTCGGTTATATGATCAAGGTTCTGAATGATATAAAGGATATGGAAGGTCCGAAACTATTACATATCAAAACTAAAAAAGGCAAAGGATTCAAGCCTGCTGAAAAGTCGGCAACGGAATGGCATGCACCAGGGCTGTTCAATAAAGAAACAGGAGAACGGATCATTGTCCATAAGTTGAACGAACCTCAACTTTATCAGGATGTTTTCGGACATACCCTTGTCGAGCTGGCTGAACAGGACGAACGGATCGTGGGGGTCACTCCTGCTATGCCGACAGGTTGTTCTATGACTTATATGATGAAAGCGTTTCCGAAACGGGCGTTTGATGTCGGGATTGCCGAAGGGCATTCGGTAACTTTCTCTGCCGGACTTGCCAAAGAGGGAATGATCCCATTCTGCAATGTCTACTCTTCTTTCATGCAGCGGGCATACGATATGGTGATACACGATGTTGCACTTCAGAATCTTCATATGGTAATCTGTCTGGACCGTGCCGGTCTAGTAGGCGAAGACGGGGCGACCCATCACGGGGTGTTCGACCTCACTTATCTGCGTCCAGTCCCGAACTTGGTTATTTCATCTCCTTTGAACGAACTGGATTTAAGGAATTTGATGTATACCGGGTATAAGGAATGTAACGGCCCTTTTGTGATCCGTTATCCACGCGGTAAGGGAGAGATGGCAGATTGGAGGAATGAGATGCATATCCTTCCGATCGGGAAAGGCAAGAAACTTCGTGATGGGGATGATATTGCGATCTTGTCACTTGGACCTATTGGCAACGAAGTGATAAAGGCCATAAAGGAGGTTGAAAGTGATGGTATATCGATTGCCCATTATGATATGATTTTTTTAAAACCGATGGATGAAGAACTGCTGCATGAAGTCGGTAAGAGGTTCAGTCGTGTCATCACTGTTGAAAACGGCGTAATCAAAGGTGGACTGGGCAGTGCTGTTTTGGAATTTATGGCTGATAACGGATATGCTCCTCAGGTAAAACGGATTGGTGTGCCGGATGAGTTTGTCGAACATGGATCGATTCCCGAACTGTATAAACTGTGTGGTATGGATGCCAAAAGTATTGCAGGAGAAATAAAAAAGATGGTTATCAGAGGATAATATATCCTTATAATTAATCTATTATATAAAATGAAAATTATTATAGCCGGAGCCGGTGAAGTAGGAACCCACCTGGCAAAAATGTTATCACAGGAGAAGCAGGATATTATCCTGATGGATCCGAATGAGGAACGTTTGAATTTCACGAATTCAAGCATGGAGATCCTTCCTATGGTGGGTAATCCGACATCCATTCGGGACCTGGAAGAAGCCGGTATCAGAAAGGCCGACCTGTTTGTCAGTGTCACGCCGGAAGAAACGACCAATGTGGCAGCCAGCATTCTGGCTTCTAAATTAGGAGCACATAAGACGTTGGCGCGTATCAACAATTACGAATATTTGCTCCCTAAAAACAAGGAACTGTTTGAAAAAATGGGGATCGATTCCATGATTTACCCGGAAATGCTGGCAGCCAAAGAAATTGTTACGGCTGTCAGACGCCCGTGGACTCGGCAATACTGGGAGTTGTTCGGAGGCGCTCTGATTCTGATCGGTGTAAAGGTGCGCGATAATTCCCGACTTGTGAACAAACATCTGTCCGAATTACTGAACGAACAGAAACTCTATCATATCGTTGCCATCAAACGGCAGAACGAGACCATTATTCCCCGTGGTACGGATCGTATAGAATCGGGAGATATCGTTTTTTTTACAACGACTAAAAGCCATATCGAAGACGTCCGGTTGCATGCGGGCAAGCGAGACCCCGAAGTAAAGAAAGTCATTATTATGGGTGGAAGCCGTATTGCGATCCGTACCTGCCAGTACCTTCCGAACAATATCCGTGTAAAAGTAATCGAGACTAACAAAGAAAAGAGTCACCGTATAGCTGAGGTTGTCCCTGGAAATGTCTTGATCATCAATGGAGACGGACGTGATACCGATCTGTTGATGCAGGAAGGGATCAAAGATGCACAGGCATTTATCGCACTGACGGATAATTCGAGTACGAACATCTTGGCTTGTCTGGCTGCTAAACGCGCCGGAGTATTCAAGACTATCGCTAAGATCGAAAATATCGACTACATACCTTTAGCGGAGAGCATGGACATCGGCTCGGTTATCAATAAGAAACTGATTGCTGCCAGCCATATCTACCAATTCCTGTTGGATGCAGACGTGTCGAACGTGAAGTGTTTAACTTTTGCCAATGCAGATGTGGCGGAACTTGTTGCCCGTCCCGATTCGAAAATTACCCGTAAGCAGGTAAAAGATCTGAATCTTCCGAAAGATTTGACGTTGGGCGGATTGATTCGTGACGGTGAGCCTATGATGATCAAGGGTGATACACATATCCAAGCTTATGACCACGTTGTGGTGTTCTGTTTGGATACGGCTATGCGTAAATTGGAGGACTACTTTAATTAATTGTCAATGGACAACTCTGGGTTGTCTCTTTTCTCTGTTCAATGTGTCAATTGTTAATAGCATATTATGCTGAACATTCGTTTTATAATTAAGATGTTAGGGATGATGTTCATCCTTGAGACGTTGTTTATGCTGGCTGCAACGGCAGTCGCTTTCTTATATGAAGGAAATGACTTCTATCCGCTTCTTCAGTCGAGTGGTATCATGTTCGGAACGGGAGTCCTTTTTATGCTGATCGGACTACGAGCCAATGAACATACGGCCGGGCGCAGGGAAGGGATGCTGACTGTTACATTAACTTGGGCTCTTTTCTCCCTTTTGGGGATGTTACCATTCTATTTAGGTGGCTATATAGATAATGTGACGGATGCTTATTTCGAAACGATGTCTGGTTTTACGACGACAGGCTCTACCATATTGACCGATATCGAAGCTCTTCCGCACGGGATATTGTTTTGGCGGAGCCTTACGCAATGGCAGGGCGGTATTGGAATGATCGTGTTTACCGTAGCGCTGATGCCTATTATCGGAGGTGGGGCTACCCAGATGTTCAATGCCGAGACTCCGGGTATCACGCACGAACGTTTCCGTCCGCGTGTTACCCAGGTGGCCAAGCGCCTGTGGGGAGTTTATTTGTTCCTGACCATTATCCTTATTGGTCTTTTATGGGCGGGTCCAATGGACTTGTATGACGCTGTCAATCATGCGCTCACTTGTATTTCTACAGGTGGCTATTCCACGAAAAATGCCAGTATCGCTTACTGGGACTCTGCCTATATCGAATATATAATTACGATTTTTATGTTTATCGGTGCGACCAATATTACTTTGATATATTTCTTTTTTAACGGTAGGCCCAAGAAGTTATTTGCGGATGAAGAAACACGCTGGTTTTTCTGGTTCGTACTGATTATTACGGCAATATCGACAGTCTGGATCATGTATAAAGGATTTGTGGACGATTTTGGTACAGCTTTTAGGCAAACGGTATTCCAGGTCGTGACATTGGTGTCTACATGTGGGTTTGCAACGGTCGATTATATTCCGTGGGGACCGTTTTTCTGGCTGTTAGCGCTAGTTCTGATGGTGGTATGTGGTTGTGCTGGCTCTACTTGTGGAGGTTTGAAAATGGGCCGTTTTGTGATTTTGACCAAGAACCTCTTTAATGAGTTTAAGAAGCAGACGCATCCACATGCCATTATTCCGGTACGAATGAACGGGCATGCTGTTTCTGGTGATATCGTCCACCGGGTATTGGCGTTCGCTTTTGCCTATATTGCTTTAATATTTGTCAGCTGTATGGTGCTGATGATCGATGGGGTAGGATTTGAGGAGACGATCGGGGCTACTATCTCTTCGATCAGTAACGTTGGACCGGGACTTGGTAGTCTGGGACCGGTCGGAAACTATGCTGATGTTCCGGTGGTATCGAAATGGTTCTTGTCTTTTCTGATGATGGTCGGACGTTTGGAGATCTTTACGGTGCTGACAATCTTGTTGCCGGGGTTTTGGAAACAATAATACCAAAAAAGATAGTTCGGATATACGCTTTTGTCTAATTTTGCGTTATAATAGGTGCGAATCATAAAGACGTAAGATACATGATAGAATATATCAAGGGAGAGATAGTAGAACTGACACCGGCCAGGATGATCTTGGAATGTGCCGGAATCGGTTATGAACTGAATATCTCCTTGAATACATATACTTTTTATAATGGGAAACCGACCGGGAAGATTTACGTGTACGAAGTAATACGTGAAGATGCCCATTTGCTTTTTGGCTTTGCAGGAAAAGATGAGCGCGAACTGTTTCTGATGTTGACTTCCGTGTCGGGAGTCGGTCCCAATACTGCCCGGATGATCCTTTCTTCCCTGTCACCATCCGAATTGATCCGGGTGATTGCTGATAAGAACGAAACAGCTCTGACGTCAGTCAAAGGAATCGGATTGAAAACAGCTCAACGTATTCTAGTTGATCTCAAAAACAAGGTAAAGCCGATAGAGGGAATGACAGTGACAGGTGGCTCCTCTTCTGTCGCTGCCAGTGGTGCTGTCACAGAAGAAGCAGTGGCGGCATTGGTTATGCTTGGATTCCAGAAGGCCGCTTCGCAAAAGGCGGTTAACTCGATATTGAAAGGTTCGCCTGCACTGGCTGTCGAGCAGGTCATTAAAACAGCCCTAAGAATGCTTTAAGCAATGGATAATTGGCAATTGGCAATTTAGGAGAATTTGGAATTGTCGGTTGTCATTGTCTGTTGTCAATTGTCAATTAACATGAGAAGGACACTGAAATTTATACTCTGGATAACAATTCTACTGTTTGGTGCAGGTCTGTATTCTATGAATACGGATTTTCTGGCCTATGAGATGTCGTTGCCGGATACTGAACAGCTGGTCGTTCCGGATGATACGGTGCCGAAGGTGCGCACCCGCTTTCCGGTAGCTAAGACGGTCCCTGAAGAATATCAGGATCTTACCAAGCAGTCACCTGCTGACTTGAAGACGCCGGATAACGTGAAATCAGTGGTCGAATATGATATCAGAACCGGGACATATGTAGTCCGTACCAAGTTAGGTGATGCCGATCTGACTACTCCTATTTCGTTGACCCCTGAGGAATACCAGGATTATAGTTTCCAAAAATCCGTTCAATCCTACTATCGCCAGAAAAACGAGGAAGAATTTCAAAAGGCGGCTAATAAGCAGTTCAACTTAGCTGATATGCAGTTCAATATCGGTGCGGCGGAACGTATCTTTGGGCCGGGCGGTGTCCGGGTGAAAACGCAAGGTTCGGCCGAAGTGGAGTTAGGCTTGAAGCAGAATAAAACCAAAAATCCCTCTTTGCCGGAACGTGCTCGTAACCGTACCTTCTTTAATTTCGATGAGAATGTTCAATTGAATGTACAGGCATCGGTTGGTAGCAAAGTGAATTTCGATATGAACTATAATACCGAAACTTCTTTTGATTTCGACTCCAAAAAACTGAAATTAGCTTATACCGGGGAGGAAGATGAAATTATCAAGTCGCTGGAAGCCGGAAATGTAAGTATGACAACCAGTAACTCCCTAATCAACGGAGGAGCAGCCCTGTTCGGTATGAAAGCGGATCTCCAGTTCGGGAAGCTGCGAGTCAATGCGTTGTTTGCACAGCAGGAGTCGGAATCGAAAACGGTCAGTTCTAAAGGGGGCGTGCAGACAAAACCTTTCGAATTGACGATTGACCAGTATGACGAGAATCGTCACTTTTTCCTGTCACACTATTTTCGCGACCGCTATGATGAGGCGGTGAAGAACCTGAATACGATTTCCTCTCCCGTCACGATCAGCAAGGTGGAAGTTTGGGTGACAAACAAACGGGCTACTTATGACCAGGCGCGTAACGTGGTCGCTTTTGCCGATCTGGCCGAGCATGATAATATTTCGAATACGGCGGTCGTTTCTCCTTCGGGGGCGCTGTCTATCCCCTATAATAATACGAATACATTATATAATACCCTTAACCAACAATTTACCGGTGCTCGTGATATCAGCACGGTAAATCAGGCGTTGGGAGGAACTTTTGTTAACGGTACGGAGTATGAAGAAGTGGAAAGCGCTCGTTTGCTGGATGCGTCCGAATATACGGTCAATACGAAGTTGGGGTATATCTCGCTGAAAACACAGTTGCAGGCAGATGAGGTATTGGCTGTCGCTTACAATTATACTTATTCGGATGGAAAGACTTATCAGGTTGGTGAGTTCTCGACTGACAATCCTTCATCGGCTGCCTCTTGCCTGTATGTGAAGTTGTTGAAAGGAATTACCATGTCGCCTGATATGCCTTTTTGGGACCTGATGATGAAAAATATCTATTCATTAGGAGCTTACTCTGTCCAAAAAGAGAAGTTCAAGTTGAATATCATGTATCAAAGCGATACAACCGGTACGTATGTCAACTATTTGCCGGAAGGGGCGATTGCCAACCAAATCTTGTTACGAGTGCTGAACCTGGATAGCTATGATTCCAACAATCAGCCGCATCCGGATGGTATATACGACTTTATTGAAGGTGTGACCGTCCTTGCCGATAATGGGAAAATTATTTTTCCAAGTGTGGAACCATTCGGCTCCTATCTGCGTAAAAAGATTAACAATGATGCGATTGCTGACAAATATGTATTCCAGGAACTCTACGACTCGACATTGACTGTCGCCAGACAGATTGCTGAAAAGAATAAGTTCAAACTGGAGGGGGAATACAAAGCCTCTTCGGGTGCCGAGATACAGTTGGGAGCTTCCAACGTAGCGCGAGGTTCAGTGAAAGTAACGGCTGGAGGAGCGATATTAACCGAGAATGTAGATTATACTGTTGACTATACTTCCGGCGTGGTAACGATCCTGAACGAAAGTATTATTTCTGCAGGCACGCCGGTCAGCGTCTCGCTGGAAAACCAGACAGCCTATAACATGCAGCGTAAGACCATGATGGGATTGGACTTGAACTATCAGTTCAACTCGAATCTGATGGTAGGCGCTACCATCATGCACATGTCCGAAATGCCGTTGACCACCAAGACGACGATGGGCGACGAAGCGATAAAGAATACGCTCTGGGGTGTCAATATGGCTTATAAGGGCGAGAGTCAGTGGCTTACCAATATGTTCGACAAGCTGCCGTTGCTGAACCTAAGCAAACCCAGCCAGATATCTTTCAATGCGGAGTTCGCTCATTTGATTGCCGGGCATTACGAAAACAAGAACACGGGTGGATATTCGTATCTGGATGACTTCGAGTCGACACAGAGCAATTTTGACCTCTCCGACCCTTATCCCTGGCAGTTGTCCAGTGTGCCTTATGACGATGGTACGCCCCAATTGTTCCCGGAAGCCGGGCTGACCAATAATATCGATTACGGGAAAAGTCGTGCTTTGCTCGCTTGGTACACGATCGACGGATTGTTCACGCGTAAAAATTCTTCTTTGCGTCCGAAATATATTACGACAAAAGATTTGTCCAACCATTATGTCCGTGCTATCGAGACGAGAGAGTTGTTCCCGCAACGGCAGCAAAGCATGAGTGAAAGTAATACGTTGACAGTTCTGAACATGGCTTACTATCCGCAGGAACGCGGACCGTATAACTTGGATGCCGATAATATTAATCCTGACGGAACATTGCAAAACCCGGAAAAGCGTTTCGGTGGAATGATGCGAAAGATAGACCAGAGTGACTTTGAGACGGCGAATGTCGAATATATCGAATTTTGGATGCTCGATCCGTTCATTTATGATCGTCAGACAACAGGGGGGAATCTGTATTTTAATTTGGGTGAGATATCGGAAGACATATTGAAGGATGAAAAGAAGTTCTTCGAAAACGGATTGCCAATCGATGGCGATACGTCTAAGGTCGATTATACTGTTTGGGGTAAGGTTCCAAAACAGCAGAGTACAGTTTATGCCTTCGACAATACGGCAGGTGCACGTCTGTTGCAGGATGTCGGCCTGAACGGTTTATCCTCGGATGAAGAAAAGGAATATCCGGCTTACCAGGATTATCTGAATAAATTACGCCAGAAATTGAATGCGGTAACCCTAACCGAGATGGAGAACGATCCGTTACAGCTGTCCCCTTTCTTTGATCCGGCCGGTGACAAGTTCCACTATTTTCGTGGTTCGGACTATGATTCTCAGGAGGTGGATATCTTAACACGTTACAAACGCTATAATGGAACGGAAGGAAACTCGAAAGATATCAACGATTCGGGCGAGCGCTACAGCACTTCTTCCAAGACCGTGCCTGATGTAGAAGACATCAATCAGGACAATACTCTGAATAAAAATGAAAAATATTTCGAATACAAAGTCAGGATAACTCCGCAGGATACGGTTGTCGGTGAAAACTTCATTGCGGATAAACGTACTTCATCAGTAAGATTGGCGGATGGTACGACAGAATCCGTTACCTGGTATCAATTTAAGATTCCGGTAAAACAATACCAGCGTCGTGTGGGGGCAATCAATGATTTCAAGACGATTCGTTTCATGCGTATGTATATGACAGGATTTAAGGAATCGGTCGTGTTGCGCTTCGGTACTCTGCAATTGGTACGCGGAGAATGGCGATCCTACGAGCAGGATTTGTCCGATCCGAAGATGCCGCCCGCAGTGAAGGGTAAATTGGAAGTCTCGACTGTCAATATCGAGGAAAACAGTGACAGGGATCCGGTCAGCTATACATTGCCCCCGGGCGTCAGCCGTGTACTGGACCCGAGCCAGCCTCAGATCCGTCAGGAGAACGAACAGGCGCTTTCTTTAAAGATAACGGACCTTGCCGCTCAAGATGCACGTGCCGTGTATAAGAATACGAATTATGATTTGCGGCAGTATAAGCGCTTGCAACTGTTTACACATGCCGAGGCTCCGAAATTGGATGTAAACGATCTTGCAGATGGCGATCTCGCTGTTTTTATCCGCCTGGGATCGGACTATAAGAATAACTATTACGAATATGAAGTACCGTTGAAATTGACTCCGCACGGGGAGTATAACTATAACAATTCGGAACACCAGAAAATCGTTTGGCCGGCAGAAAACATGCTGAATTTCCGTTTGGAGATTTTGACGGACCTAAAACTGGAGCGTAACCGGGAAAAACGGTCCGGTACGAATGGAGTGTCTTTCCAGACTGTCTATTCTGGTAGGGATCCGGACAACGATGGCAATACGATCCGTGTCAAAGGTAATCCGAGTCTTTCCGAAGTGAAGACAGTCATGATCGGTGTGCGTAACGTGCGTAATAAGTTGAAGAGTGGGGAAGTTTGGGTGAACGAATTGCGCCTGACCGACTTCAATGAAGAAGGTGGATGGGCGGCCAATGCGAATTTGAATGTTGCGCTTTCCGACTTGGGAACGGTGAATGTGGGCGGACGTATCGAAACGGCTGGTTTCGGTGCTCTCGACCAGTCGTTGAACGAACGCCGGATGGAAGACTTCAAACAGTATAACGTGGCGACCTCTATCGAATTGGGTAAGCTGTTCCCGGAAAAGGCGCAAGTCAGTATCCCGTTCTATTATGCTTATTCGAAGGAAACATATGATCCAAAATACAATCCGCTGGATCAGGATGTCAAGTTGAAGGATGCTATCGACAAGGCGGAAACGAAAGCCGAGAAGGACTCGATTCGTAATTATTCTCAAGATAGGACGGTTATCAAGAGTGTTTCGTTTAATAATGTGCGTGTGAATATCAAGAGTAAGAACCCGATGCCTTACGATCCGGCAAACTTCACGCTCGGGTATTCGTACAGCATTAATGATAAGAAAAACCCGGAGACTGAATATGAAACGACAAAGGATTACCGTGCCAATTTCGCCTATAGCTATGTGCCTTATGTCAAGCCGATCAAACCATTCGATAAGTTATTGAAGAAAAACAACGGCTATACGCGCTATGCCAAGCAATTGGCGTTTAATGTGGCCCCGTCTATCAACTTCCAGACGGCCATGATGCGGAATTATTACGAAATAAAATTACGCGACCTGACAGGAGCGGCAACAGGTGTCACTAACGATATTCCGGTGACATTCAGCCAGAACTTCTATTGGGACCGTGCTTTCAGTTTGAACTGGGCTTTTACGAATAACCTGAACATAACGTTCAGTTCCGGTACGAATGCCCGTATCGAAGAACCGTATATGCAGGTGAATAAGGAACTGAACCCGGACGGTTACCAGTTATGGAAAGATTCCGTGAAGAAGAGCATCGCTGACCTGGGAACCCCGATGAAGTATGACCAGCAGTTTATGGCGACCTGGCAGTTGCCGTTGCAGCTGATCCCGGTTCTGGATTGGACCAATGCTTCTTTGAGCTACAATGCTACTTACAACTGGGATCGTGGAGCGACGGTAAGCGAAGATATCGAGATGGGTAATACGATCAAGAACCAGCGTCAGTTCGATTTGCAGGCGAACTTGAACCTGTTATCTCTCTACAACAAAAACAAATATTTGAAGAAGATCAACCAGAAGTTTAACAATACCCGGACTACGGCTAAAAAAACGGAGAAGAAGAAAAAGCCGAAATTGGAAAAAGAAATTGTCTTGAGTCCGGACAGCGCTACGGTTGTCGAGCATGGAATGTTTACGAAAAAGGTGCAAATCACGGCCAGAAGAACGGACGGGCGTGTCTACAAAGTAAAGTTCAAGCCGATCAACTTCGCACAAGTTAAGATTTTGAACCAAGACACGGTGCGCTTGAAGTTGACGATCATACCGGGACCGGCCCCTACTGAGGATTTTCTTTACAAGGCGGTTGAACACAGTGCCCGCTTTTTGATGATGGTGCGCCGTTTCAATATTCAGTTTACGAACTCTGCCGGTATGATGCTGCCCGGTTTCCGTCCGGAGATCGGTGATATTTTTGGCCAGGGACGGTCTTCATTCGGACTTTCCCCGGGGATCGGTTTTGCGTTCGGTGACGTGCGTCGTAGCTATATAGACGAGGCATATGAAAAAGGCTGGTTGATTACGGATACCGAGAGAGACGTGAATGCCGCAGTCATGACCAGTACGAAAAATCTGAATATACGGGCGAACCTCGAACCGATCACTGGATTGAAGATCGACTTGACGGCTCTTCGCAACGATACGCGTAATACGGAAATACAATTTATGTATGAAGGTATGCCGGAGATTATGGGGGGAAACTTTACCATGACGACAATCGCGCTGGGAAGCGCATTCGGAGGCAGTGGCAATGCTATGAATAACTATTCTTCGAAAGCTTTTGACAAGTTGTTGGCAAACCGCGAGATCATTGCCCAACGTATCGAAAGCAAGTATTCCGGCTTGAAATATCCGGATGTGGGCTTTATCCATGATAAAGGCTTGGGAGGAATGCCTTATAATCCGGGAACAGATAATGTGAACGGCGTCAACCGGAATTCGGCGGATGTCCTGATTCCTGCATTTCTGGCCGCTTATACCGGTAAGGACCCGAAGAAGGTAGGCTTGACGGCTTTCCCTTCGTTGAAGAGCATGTTGCCTAACTGGCGCGTTACTTACGACGGCTTGATCAAGATTCCGGCTGTCAAGAAATATTTCAAGAGCTTGACGTTGAGTCACCAGTACCGTTGTTCTTATTCGGTAGGTGCTTTCACATCCTTCTTGAATTGGGTGGATGCCGGGCAGGACGGACTGGGATATATCCAGTCGATTCTGAACGATAACCCGACACCATCGTCTCCTTATTCGATTTCGTCTGTCAGCCTTACCGAAGCGTTTAGTCCTTTGTTGGGTGCAGATGCGACGCTGTTGAATAACGTGACGGTTCGGGCGGACTATTCGACTACCCGCAATTTAAGCCTGAACACGACATCCTACCAATTGGTCGAAGCACTTTCCAAGAAAGTGACGATCGGTTTGGGTTACAAATATGCCGAGTTCAACAAGGTTTTGAAGATGAAGAAAACGCGTGATTTCAGCAATGACCTCACCGTTCGCCTCGATTTCTCGTTCAACAAGATGCAGTCGTTGATTCGTAAAATCGACACGCAACTGACGCAGGCTACTAGCGGTAACATCGCAAAGACAATCTCCTTCTCGGCTGATTACGGTTTGAGCCGTGCGTTGACGGTCCGTGCATTCTATGATATTCAGATCAATGAACCGTTGATATCGAGTGCATCTTATCCGACTTCAAACTCAAACTACGGTATCAGCTTGCGGTTCTCTCTTGCACAATAATCCAGTTTCTCTATCACTCTATCACACTTTGTTTTGCAAGCATTGACAAACATGGTGTGCAAGGAGTGATACATACCGGATTCCTGTATTACACTTGTATCACTACCTGCCGTTGAAACGGGTAGCCGGTATTGTTTACAAAAACGCAGGGAACCGTGCCGATATACATCTGTGTGGAGATAGTTCCCTCAACATAAAGGTCCTTTTTTACTAAAACAAGTAGGAAAAGAACGAAAAGCAAGCAGAAAAGTTTGGTAACATGCCCATCTTCCGCCTTTCTACACCCGGATGTTACCGCTCTCCACACCCGGATGTCCGGAATGGCTACACCCGGATGTCCGGAACTCGTACTTCTTACCAGTCAATCTTTTGAATACCTTTGCTTTGGAGGAAAGTATTCGCCTTGCTGAAGTGTTTACAGCCGAAGAAACCATGGTCAGCAGAGCGTGGAGACGGATGCACGGTTGTCAGCACCAAGTGTTTATGGGTGTCGATAAGGGCGATCTTCTCTTTTGCATAACTTCCCCACAGCATGAATACCAGATTCTCACGTCCATCGCTCAATTTCTTTATCACTGCATCTGTAAAAGTTTCCCATCCCATATTCCGATGTGAGCCGGTTTCGTGAGCCCGTACAGTCAGGACCGAGTTCATAGGAAACACGCCTTGCTCTACCCAACGGTCCAGATTGCCGGATGTGGGGATCGGTTTGCCTAAGTCTTGGTGTATTTCTTTGAATATGTTGGCCAGTGATCCAGGAATGGGAACTCCTTGCGGGACGGAGAAGCAGACTCCGTAATATTGCCCCGGATTGGGATAAGGGTCTTGTCCAAGTATAACAACCTTCACTTTCTCGAATGGACAGGCATTAAAAATATGGAAGATCTGGTGTCCGGGAGGAAGCACATGGGCGCTTCTGTATTCGTTCTTGACAAATGTGACCAACTGCTCAAAGTATGGTTTATCAAATTCTTCCTGAAGGCGTTTTCGCCAGCTTTCTTCTATTTTGACATTCATGGCATAGCATGTTAATTGGGACAATGCAAAAGTATATAATTTACAAGAGATTATCAAGAAGACAACAAAGATACGACGGATATCTTATCCGGATATTGACTTAATTCTACAATAAATGTGTATAGTCACAAACTCCCTGAAAATATTTCAGAATAAACGCAAACTTATCTTTCAAAGAGATTCAAATTGTATCTTCTTTTTGAAATAAACAAATAAAAAACAGACAGCCACCGATAAGTTAACTATATTTGTCAGCAGATAAGAAGTTACATGCAAAAAAATGACAAAATAAAACTTAATTCCTACCTGGCTCCCCTTTCCTTTTTATATGGAATTGGGATATGGTTGCGAAATCGACTTTTTGATTGGGGTATTTTACATTCCGAACAATATTCTATTCCTGTGATCTGCATAGGAAACTTATCTGTAGGAGGAACGGGTAAAACTCCCCATACAGAATATATCATACGTTTACTGAAAGATAAATATCGCATTGCAGTATTAAGCCGAGGGTACAAAAGAAAAACATCGGGGTTTATTCTTGCTGATTCTGAAAGTTCCAGTTTGGAGATCGGAGATGAACCTTTTCAAATGAAAAATAAATTTCCGGATATACTTGTCGCTGTCGACGCTAATCGCCGCCGGGGGATTCAAAATCTTTTATCCCTCCCTGAAAAAGACAGACCTGAAGTAATTTTGTTAGATGATGCATATCAACATAGATATGTGCACCCTTCCCTTTCGATCGTGTTGAGTGACTACCATCGTTTATTTTATAATGATAAACTAATGCCTACCGGACACCTGAGAGAACCGATAAGTAATATAAACCGAACAGATATCGTGGTTGTTACTAAATGCGACGAAGATATGAAGCCGATCGATTTTCGTGTTATTGAAGAAAATATGAAGTTGCGGGCTCACCAGTTACTTTTTTTTACCAGCATCGTTTATGGAGAAGTTAAACCTGTATTCCCCTCGGAAGCTCGTTTCTTAAACCATAAAAATATTGGAAAAGAAGATGATATATTGTTGATATCAGGTATTGCAGTTCCCACTCCATTTATTCGTGAGGCAGAAAAGTATTCAAATAAAGTGTTGCCGGTCGTTTTTCCTGATCATCATACGTTTAGCAAGTCAGATTTCAAGAAATTGGATGTGATATTCGAAAAGATGACTTCACCGGGAAAATTGATCTTAGTAACAGAAAAAGATGCAGCACGTTTAAAAAACAGTCCTCTTGTTCCGGAAAGTTGGAAGAAATATTTATATTATCTACCGATTGTAATCAGGTTTTACAATGAGCAGAGTTTTAATGAGACAATAAAAAAACATATTATCACATTTCCTAAAAATAATATATTACAAAACAAATATGAGTAACAGGACAGAAATATCAACATTAGGCGAATTCGGTTTGATTCGCCACCTAACTGACAGGATTGAAATAAAGAATAATAGTACGATAAAGGGCGTAGGCGATGATGCGGCAATCCTCTCCTATGAGGATAGACAAGTGCTTGTCACCACCGATCTATTATTGGAAGGTATTCATTTCGACTTGACTTATGTACCTTTAAAACATCTCGGATATAAATCGGCTGTTGTAAATTTCTCCGATATTTATGCCATGAACGGCCAGCCTAAGCAGATCACTGTATCACTTGGTATTTCCAAACGTTTTTCTGTTGAGGATGTAGAAGATTTTTATGCTGGGCTAAAGTTGGCCTGTGATGTGTATGGAGTCGATATTGTCGGAGGAGACACTTCTGCTTCTTTAACAGGGCTTTGTATCAGTATCACTTGTATTGGGGAAGGAGAAAGAGACAAAGTTGTTCTTCGCAGTGGAGCCCAAGAAACGGATTTGATATGTGTTTCCGGGGATTTAGGAGCTGCTTATATGGGATTGCAATTATTAGAACGCGAAAAAAGGATATTTAAAGGTGAAAAAGATTTCACACCGGATTTTACAGGCAAAGAATATCTGTTGGAACGTCAATTGAAGCCGGAAGCTCGTAAAGATATTATAGAGATGCTTCGTCATGCGGGGATTATCCCTACAGCAATGATGGACATATCAGACGGTCTGTCTTCCGAACTTTTGCATATTTCAAAAGAAAGTAATGTCGGATGTCGCGTATATGAAGATAGAATTCCTATCGATTATCAAACGGCTGCAATGGCTGAACAATTTAATATGAATTTGGTAACTGCAGCTTTAAATGGTGGTGAAGACTATGAATTACTTTTCACTGTTCCTCTCACTGATCATGATAAAGTATCTGAAATGAAAGGTGTTAAAGTAATCGGTCATATTACAAAACCCGATCTCGGTAACTACTTGGTAGGTCGTGATGGAGGCGAAGTCGAACTAAAAGCACAAGGCTGGAATTCTTTGGAAGAATAAAAATCAGTAAAAAGTAGCTCTGCCTATTGCAAGACTCAAAAAAGATTCATATCTTTGCACCCGTTAAACAAAACAACGGTGCCATAGCTCAGTTGGTAGAGCAAAGGACTGAAAATCCTTGTGTCCCCGGTT
>ERZ860388.1310-NODE-1310-length-16773-cov-2.995155_pt1 | contig 16773 bp, 9 predicted proteins | sample MGYA00509978_ERZ860388 | MGnify/ENA primary metagenome ERZ860388 (study PRJEB30046, sample SAMN00715225) | human gut metagenome | study: EMG produced TPA metagenomics assembly of the A metagenome-wide association study of gut microbiota in type 2...
GCAATGGCTGCTCTAGCTAATCAGCCTGCACAAACTGTACTACAAGATAACTCTGCTGAATTATCTTTAAAACAAGCTGAACTCAATGAGAAGAAACGAGCCAAAGACTTGGATATGATTAATGCTGCATTAGATAGAGATAATCAACTAAAGATAGCTAAAGAGAATAAGAACAAATATGATAAACCAAAGTCTAGTAGTAGTTCTAGTAAGAAGTGAACACTAAGTCGTAATTAGCTATATACCTTTCTCTATGATTCAGACGTGCCCTACGGATGCTTCCGTAGGGTTTTTCGTACCCGTAAGATTGACGTAGACCGCATTTCTTTTGTCTCTATTGCATTTTCCCCCTTAAAGAGATGAACTGTATTAGAAAGCATTAAAATGCCGTAGCAAGCCTTAAAATGGCTTATTATTTTGCCCTGTATTGAACGTTCGTTTTAGCCGATACTATTCAACTCTTATATTACTTAAATTCAAATATGAGCTTTTCTAAACCTAATAACAAGGTATTCAAACTAGCAAGAGTTGTGTTTCTCATATTATTAAACTACATTTGGACTTGAAAGTAATAATTAAAACATATTTATTATGCCAACTTTTAATAGTAATGATTCTCTCGATTTAAGTACTACCAAAATAGATGATATATCTACTGTTGGTGGTGCAGGTCAAGGTGCTGGCTCTGGTAATAACGGTAATACTACCGGACAGGGACAACAAGGTGCTGGACAACAAGGTCAACAAGGTCAACAAGGTAATGGTAATGGTAATGGTAATCCTGATACTGATACTAATATTGATACTGATAACGGTAATGGTAATACTGGAAATCAAGGTCAGCAAGGTCAGCAAGGTCAAGGGGATAATCAGCAACAAACTATGGGGGAAGTTCAGTTATCAGAAGGTGACACCGTTAATGTAGACGGTGTGGATTATACTATTGATGCCGAAGGTAATGCTATTGCTGCTGACGGAACTGTATTCCGTACCGCTACTGAACTTGCTGAACTTATCGCTCAAAATGGTTCTGAACCAAGTGTTCTTAACCAATTACAAACTCGTTTCGGTTCTGACTTTAAAGATGAAAACGGCAATCCTATCGTATTCGATGACAATGAAGAAGGTATTGCTGCTTATGTTGAAACAGTAGTTCAGAGCAGAGTTAAAGAAGCTCAAGCTGCTGCTATTAATAACTTATTTGAAACTTATCCTCAAGTAGAACAAGTTATTAATCATCTTAAACTAAATGGTAGTCTTGACGACTTCGTAGAAATACCTGATAGAAGTCAGATTACTGTTAGTAAAGATAACGAAGAACAACAAGCTACTTTTATTCGTGAAGAATGGAAACTTAGTGGTAAGAAAGGAGACGTAAACAAATTTATTGACTATTGTAAGAACGCTGGTATTCTTTATGATACTGCCGTTGAATCTAAAGAAGCTGTTGATAGCATATATGAATCTCGACTTGCTGAACAGAAAGCACAAGTAGAAGCTAAAGAAGCTGCTGCTGCTGCCGAAGAAAAAGCATATTGGGATAATGTAGAAAAGACTATTAGCAAAGGTGAACTATTAGGTTATAGTATTCCTGAACAAATCCAATGTAACAAAGATGGAAAGAAAGTAATGCTTAGTCGCAGAGACTTCTTGAAGTATGTGTCTACTCCTGTTGATAGTGAAGGTAATACAGCCTATATGTTAGACGAAGCTAAAGTTGATTCTGATGCTCGTATGCAGGATGATTTACTTAAAGCATTTCTAAGGTTTACTGGTGGCGATTATGCTAGTCTTGTTGGTATGGCTGTTAATAAACAAAAAGTTCTATCTATTAGAACTGCCGCAGCGCAAACTACTGGTAAAAGGACTGTTATTATCAATAGTAAAGGTAATAATTCTAAGACAGTTGATAATGACCAACTAGTCTTGAACTAACTAAATTAAAACTAATATGTACAGATTAAGAGAAGTCGAAAGAGGTAGATATGATGACAGAGGTTATTCTAATGAACAATCTCTTGCTGCCTTAATGATTCAAAAACCGGAGGAAATCAACAACTTCCTGACTTACACTTATGGTATGGAAGATGACCGATTCCCGCTAACTTTCCTTACCGAAGGACAAGGTGCTGCTGGTGTTCGTGACATTACTACTGTTGAGTGGACTTGGAAGACAATGGGTCGTCAGAGATTCAATGATTACATTGTTTGGGCTGACACTGGTGATACTACTCCTGGTATTGGTGGTAAACCTATTAAAGTTGAGTTTGCTACTGGTCTTATTATTGAACAGTATGGTTTGCTTGCTCCTGATGGTAAGACAGCTGTTCGTGTAATGCGTGACCACGGTGCAGGTAATCATGGTGGACATCTGTATTCTTTGCAGCTAAAGAATCCAGATAAGAGTGCTTATATTGACCCAGCTAACTTTGAGAAAGGTAAGTATTGGTGTATGTTAGCTCCGTCTATTCCTGAATCTTATTCTAAGGGTAACAAAACTAATGTTATGGGTCCTGGTGTTATGAAATCCCAGTTAGGATTCAAACGTTATAGCAAGGAAATTGCAGGTAACATTAGTAATGTTATTGTTAGTTATGCTTTCAAGACAAAAGGCGGTGGTACTGATACTCGTTGGATTAATGAAGAAATGCGTCAGTTCGATGTTCAGATGCGTATCTCTAATGAGATTGACTTATGGACATCTCGTTACAATCGTACTGTTAATGGTACTATTGATATGAAGGATTGGGATAATGACCAACCTATTCCTGAAACTGCCGGAATGTTTGAAATCCTAGAAGAATCAAACTACGATACTTATGGCGAATACTTGCCTCTTAGCAAGTTAAAAAGAACTATTGGTGATGTAGTTGATAAAGATACCGATACTGGTTCTATGGAGATTACTCTCTATTCAGGTAAAGGCGGTATCGAAGATTTCGACATGGCTATTCGTGAAGATGTTAAGACAGAAGGATTCATTACTCCGCTTGGAGAAAAGATGATTGGTGAAGAAGGTGGTGGTCTTACTTATGGTAAATATTTCCGTAAATATAAGACTATTGACGGACATACTGTTACTTGTGTTCATCTTCCATTCTTGGATAAATCTCCTATTGCTGAAACAGCAAAAGCTAATGGACTTATTCATCCTCGTACTGGTTTGCCTATGACATCTCACAAACTGATGTTCATTGACAACTCTGTATATAACGGAAATCGTAATGTCCGTATGGTACGTATGAAAGGTCAGTCTTACCTTGTTGGTGTATTGAAAGGTCTTACTCCTATTCCACCGTCTTGGGGTTCTGTTCCTAGCAATTCTATATCTACGGATATTGATAAATCTCAATATGAAGTTAAGATGTCTCGTGGTCTGCAAGTTGACAGACAAGAGAAGATGTTCATGTTGGAGTGTGTACTCTAAAGTTAAACAATTAAACTAAATTATAATGGAAGGACAAACACTAAAAACCGGTACATTCGGTAGTAGTCTAGCTAATCCAAATCCACAGCCTGCAAGTATTTCGCAGGCTAAAACTCCCGAAGCTCCTAAACAAACCTATGAACAAATTCTTAAAGAAGAAGATGGTTTAGACAAAGACTTTCTTGAAGAAAGATATATTGTAATAGCTCTTGCTACTGATATTACTATTAATTCTGTTTATCGTCAAGTTAATGCTAGATACATTGCTGAACGTCATGATAGTATTGGTGGTAGTATTAATTCAGCTAGAGTCTTGACTAGCAACTATGAAGAAATGGCAGCTTATATGCCTTCTCTTATTGGTTGTTCTCCTAACGCACAAGAGTATGTTACTAGAGTTCAACGTTGGTTTAATAGTATATCTATTCCAGTTGATGGTGACGGAAAGAAACTTAACTGTTCGTTCCAATGGAGAAAGAAAAGAGATTATCTGGATTATAAGATAGATGAAACAGCTATCGTAGAAGAATACGATAATGCTGAAAAGTCTAATCCTAAACAGTTGAAAGATGCTATTGCTAGATATGTCAATAAGATTAATGCTCTTGAATCTACTCGTTATAAATATGGACATCCTATTAAAGTAGATGATTATCTTGCATATCGTCATTGCCTATTATATCCGATTGTAGCTAAAGACGTATCTGTTATTAGTTTTGATTCTCGAATCAAGTTCTATATAAAAGATGAACAACGTGAAGTTAATCGTTTGAAACGTAGTCGTATTCAGGCTAACAAAGCAAGACGTAATTATCTTGATGCTATTGATAATGATGCTAAGTTCAAAGCTATCTTTGTATGCTACTGTGCAAGCAACAAACAAGATGTATTGTCTAACTTGTTACTTGACCGTACAATTCAAGAAAAGATTCTTGACGAGTTCGCAATTAAAGAGCCGGAGAAATTCAACAAACTGTTTAACAATTCACAAGTTGAACTTCAAGCGTTTATTGAAGAAGCTATCGCTAGAGGAGAACTAGTTCGTTCGGAAGTTAACCAAACTGTTCTAACTCCCGAAGGCGGATTCATTGGAGCTAACATGAAAGAAGCATTAGCTTATTTCAGTAATCCTGAAAATGCTGACTACAAAAGAGCACTTGAAACTAAACTTAAATTATAATAACTGGTTATTATGAAAGTAGCAGAGATACATAACGAGTTCATGCTTCTAGCTCAACAAATGGGCATGAAAACTGTGCGAGCAATACTTCCCGAACAGGTAGACGAAATAATCAATTTAGAGACTATCGAATATGTAAAAGATGTTTTCTCTCGTAAAGGTAATCGTGAACTCGATGGTATCTCTGATAACGTTATAAGATTAACAGAACTTAGTCCTCTTCATACTAGTATTAAGATTGAAGCTGAACAAGGAGATATAATGTTTGGTACTGGTTATAAGATAGAGTTGAACGACTATCCAACACCCATGTTCTATACATCTGTTTACTCCTTTAAGGGGGATAAGTCTTATCGTTGTAGATTGATAGACTTAGACTTAGTGAGTGAAACGATGAACGATTATCATTCAAAGTCTATTGTTATAAGTCCTATATGTTACAAGACTGAATCTAATATTGAAGTAATTGCAACATTTGAAATAGATAGGTTCTTAGTTAATTATATTAAGTATCCTACTCTAATTAGTATTGCAACTAATACTACGAATGAACTATCAGATGTTGCTATGCACGAAGTTATTAAGAGGGCTGTTAATACCTTTAATGCTATCTCTAATAATAATAGTTATGAGAAAGTTTCAAACGAATTATCTAAATTAGAATAAAATGGAAAGACTGTTATTTGCAGGTAATGTTGCACTGGCTACTACTCCCGCTACTCTTGCAGCTGTTAATGCTACTGGTATTGCAGAAGGTGCTGTTGCTCTTTACGACCATGAAGGTGCAATCATCTCGAAAGCTCTTACTAAGAACATTCCGATGTTTACCTTATTTGTTGGTGGTGGAGCATTTGCTAATAAGAGCAAGTATGCCAATATTGTATCTAATATTGATACTAGACGTTTCTCTTATGTTAAGAGTGTCTATACTGCCGGAACTAAATTCAGTGCGGAAGTTACTGTTCCTACCCCCGTAGTAGGAAAGGATTATACGTTAACTATGGCTAAGGCTCATACTGTTCTTAATGAACGTTATAAATGGTCTGCTAGTGAACGTGCTCGCGAGGGAGATACTGCTCCTATTATTGCTAAGAAGTTAAGTACTCAACTTAATTCTCTTGGTAAGAATGAAGGATTTACTGCTACTGTTTCTGCTGCTAAAATTACCGTAACTGGTATTGATTATGAAGCATGGAACTTGATTGCAGGCGATTCATTGTTCGGAGTTACAATCACAACTACGAAAGCTATGAAACCAATTAATGATGATGCTGCTCTTAAAGAATTACAGATTCGCTGTATTGGTGCAGAAGGTATTAACTCTACTAGTAATGATGCTCGTAAGTTATATACTTTGCCGGAATTCTCTAATGCAGGTGGTTGGACAGTATTTACACTAACTTTCTATCCTCATCGTGACCTTCGTAGTGGTAGTACCGAAAATGTTAAGACTATTATTCATCTTGCTATTCCGACAGGAGCTGCTCAAATAGCTACTCTTGAAACAATATTTGCATCTGTTAATACTCCGGCTGCGGCTGCGGCTGCGGCAGAAGCTTAAAGAAGATATTGTAAATATAACTCGTAATAGTTTAATAAAGGGGTTGCTATTAATGTTAAAATTAGTAGTGACTCCTTTAATCATAAATAGGGATGAAGGAAATTATCGAATCTGCTCTTAATCAAGGATTAAGTTCCCTGATAACAATTTCTATTTTCCTACTATTATATAAATGGTTGGATAATAAGAAAAAGACTGAAAGCGAAAAGTTTGTTAGTTCTATTAGTGATACTCTTGATGAAGTATCTAAATCATTATTACAAGTCTCGACCTTTATCACAGATATTACAAAGAATATTATAGATAAAGATAAAGACAAATGTAAGACTGCAATAGACGATGCTATGTTCGCTTCTGCAATGAGATTAACAATATTCGTTACTAACACTGTTATTAACAACCACGTTCAAACTAACAAAGATAATATACTAGCTAATATCCATAATATAGTTAATGCTGAATTTTATACTGTATTCTCTAGCTTGTCATTGTACAAGATTAATGGAGTTAAGGTTAGTGATAATATGAAAAAGGATTGGATGCCGTCAGTGGAGAAGTCTATAATAGAGATAGTATTTAATAACAATCTTAGTAAAGAAGATAAAATATCTAGTTTTAACAATAAAATAAACTTGAAGTTTCAGTCTTATATAACTTATATAACGAATAATACATTAAAGTAATGGACATAAACTTCGATAATGTAAATAGCAAATTGGTTGATAGAGGTGTACAACTTGTACACCTCTCTACCATTGGATTCGTTCTTACTAACGAAGATATATGTAGATATAATGCTATGACTATTCTTAGTCACATGCAAAATGTAGAATCTAAACTTAGTGAGAAACAACAACAAAATCTAATTGCAATGTATAACGAATTAATAGTAATGCAATGAGAAAGAACGAAAATGGAATGTATACTTACTTGGATGTTCCTAGTAAGTATAATTGTGTTTATAAGAGATTGCTTATTAAGTTAAGTGACTTAGGAGTAGATATGATTAAAGATTGTACTTCTACTTGTAAAGGTATCAATCGTCAAGTCATTAATTGTTGGAATATGTTTCAATCTGCTTGTGCTGCCTATACATTAGGTTATTGGAAACAGGCAGATTTACTCATTAATTACATTAATGCTTCTTTAGCTTTGAACTGTACTGAATATACTACTGATGAGAAGCCTGTATTTATGACATTTGAACTTAATATTCCTATGTCAATTACTGGTGCTCAACAGATAAAATATAATGAAGCTACGTTTGTTATCGCTAATAAAGAATATGTAGTTAAAGATACTCTTACTATATATCAAGTTATTAACGAAAGAGAGAATATTATAGCTTCGGGATTATCTATTGATAGTCCGGCTAAGTTTAATGAACTAACGCTTAACGCTCAAGTAGGACAAGTTTATATATTTAGAGCTAGTGTAGAAGGAGAAGACGGTGAAACATATTATTCTAATGACTTTATTGTAGAATGTAAGTCTGTTCCTAAAATGAACGTTATGTATTACGGACATACAGATATTGCACCGCAGACATTTCAAAATATGTCTGTTAGTGATATTATGGCATTAGAAGGTAATACTCCTAGAACTATTACAGGAGATAAGAATAATACATTTACTATTCATCAAGAAAAGAAGATTCATTATCTTCTTATACCTGATACACTTATGACGCTTGTTAAAGCTGAATATGGTACTACTCTTGTTACTACTCTTTGGGACGGTTCAGACGGTGCTTATAAGACTAATAATCCTGGTGGTACTGTTGACGATATACATTATAAAGTATTCTTCTTATATTCTCCTTCTGTATTTGATGATGCTATTCGTATAACCTGTAAAAACAAGTAATATGAGAAAAGGAATAAGTATAGGTCAACCTATTGTTAATAACAGCGTAGATGATAACTATAATCCTCTACCTGATATTGATGCTAAGTACGGACCTTATAGTAGTGTTAAAGAAGCTCTTGAAACTCTTACTCCTGAACTACGTAGTGTTGGACTTACTATTGGCGTTAAACAGAATAATAGTATTAATGAATATTGGTTTAATGGCGGCATTGATAACGAACATTTAGTTATTAAACAAGCTAGTGGTGGAGACACACCTGTACAAACAGTTTATATTCAAGATACTCCGCCAGCTAATATTAATTCTCTTTGGGTAGATACTTCTGGTCTTGGAACAGCTCTTGAAGAGGATGAGAAATTAGCTCCGATAATTCAAGCTATTCAAGTTATACAAAACTACCTTGATACTATTGTACATCAGAGAGACTTAATTATAAATCCTGGTCATGTTAGTAATACATTTACAAAGTCGGTTCTAAAGGAATACGAACCTATTGACCCAAATACTGGACAGTTAGCTATTCGTGTTGCAGCTGTTGGTGAAAGTCTCGAATCTGAAACAGACCAATATGAACCTAATACTAAAGCTGTTCGTGGTCATTATGGAACACTTAAAGAAATTCAAGATAATTTTAATGACTTTGTAGATTACGAACTTCTTATTGCTACTGATGTAAAACGTCTATATACTAAGATTAATGGAGAACCGGTTAATCTTACTGGTAGTAGTTCAGGAGGTGGAGGTAGTATAGATTATGATGCTTTAGATAAATTAGATACTATTGGATTTGTTGCACCGAATGGACAAATATATCGAGTTAAGGTAAATAACAATGGACAATTAATAGTATATAAGAAAGAATTAGATACAGCTCAAGCTGAACCTACTGGTGGACAAGAAGACCCTGAAACTGGTTGGATATATGTAACTACATTATATCTACAAAAGCTATATATCAATTCATTATATTGTGGTGGTATTACAAGTGATGAATATAGTTATAATCCGTGCTCTCATAACTTCGTTGAACTTAGTAATCTTACAGGTAAAGATATATCTCTAAAGGGATTATCATTACAGTATGGTACAGAAGGAGGAGACTGGGAGACACTCCCTTTATGGGGGAATATCAAAGCTGGTTCGACATTTTTAATTAGAGGTGCTCAATGTTCAGTAATGAATATTAATACTACTCGTATTAAAGTTGAGAACTATGATATGGAATGGATTGCTAGTGACGGTAATCCTATTAAGTTTGATAATAAGAAAGCTAAGTTCTTCTTGACTTGGGGAACAGAACCTAGTTCGGTTGCAAATCCTTATAATAACGCGACTTCCCCCATAAGGGTATCTAAAGGTTATATTGATTTGGTTGGACTACAAATACCTAATGCTGGTGATGCTGATAAAGTTGATGCTGCTGAAAATACTGCTTATGGTTATCTTAGTAGTAAGTATTTGTTTACTAAGTATTATACTATGGATAATGTTAAGCAAGCTACTAAAGCTCTTAGTGCTAGAAATAACGCTAATGATATGTACTTTGTTAACCTAGAAGCCGATGTTATTCCTAGGGTAGAATCTTATACTCCTAGAGCTAGTTTTGAGAATAAGAATATATTCTTTAATAAGACTTTATTAGATAGTACCAAACCTAATAAAGTCACTATGAGTTTAGGACGTAAGGCTTGTTATACTATTAATGAAAGTAACGAACCTAATGATGATGCTAGTAGATGTTTTAATTGGGTTTCCGTAGGTTATTATGATGAATACTTATGGTATCGTGCATACCGTAGTGATAATAGTTATACTGAATGGACTAAAGTAGAATCGTTTAAGAATGAAACTGGTGTTCGTAAATACTATAATCGTATTAGAGCCATAACTACTGACGGTACTCCGTTTACTACTCATAAGGTAATACTTACTCATCTAGGAGAACAGTATGATACTCATACAAGAGACAAGAATGTCTATTATGAATATTACGTAGGTAGAGATGAAACTTATAAGAGTGATGTTCGTAGATTTGTAGTTATGAGTGAAAATGCAGGGAGCGAAGTTCTTAACTTTGTTCAGACTTCCGACCAACAAGGCTTTAATTGGGATGAATATAATGTATGGAGAATAACTGCCGACCAAATAAAGAAGGACTTTAATAGATATGAGACCAGTAACATATCTGTGTGTTACTTTATGATTAATACTGGTGACATGACACAGAATGGTAATCGTATTAATGAATGGTTAGATTATGAAGCAGGAAGAGAACCACTATACGATATTGCTGAAATGGTAACTGTTGGTAACAACGATTTAACTCCGGCTAATGTATATGTTCTTGGTGATGGTGGCGATAATTCTAAGATTAATGCTACTAATATTAGATTCTTCTATTGTTACGAAATGGATGAAGATAATCCGCCAGTATTTACTGTTGAAGATAAAGAGATATTTGTCGAATCATTATATTCTTTTGATGTTGGACATAATCATTTCTTATGTGTTAATAGTGAGATAAGTGCTAATACTGAAAGAGACGTTTACGGACTTACTACTACTGGTGTGATGTATGATTTGATAAGACAATGGTGTGAAAGAGATGATGCTAATGCAATTAATGCTAAAGCTAAGATAGCTTATTGCCATGAAATGCCTTTTACTATTATTACTCAAAATCTTATTAATTCATTTTATTGGAATAATGAAGAAAACACTAGTGTTGAGAGAAGTGGTAGTAGATTGAATTTCAATACAACTAAAGCTAACGCTTATTGGTTCTCAAAGTTCTTACAGACCCACAATTACCGTTTATGCCTTGGCGGACACAAACATACTTACAGTTGCAGTTATCCGATTTTAGAGAACGAAAACAGCTCTATGAAGCCTATCATACAGGTTACTGCGGACGTTCTAAAGAAAGATTTTAATTCGGATGAATTATATACCGAAACAGCCGAAGGAGCTTTACAAGGGCAATCTTGGGAGAATAATGCGAATTTCGATATGCTTAAACATTTGTGTACATTTCAATTAGTAGATGAAATAACTGCTCCTGTATATCTTATGTGTCAGGCTAGTGGATATAAACATACTAGTAATAAAGAACTTCCTAGTCCTAATATTCCGTGGTTAAGATATTTCTTTCCTGCTAGTATTACTATTAATAGTAGAGACGATGTTACGGCTAAAGTTAATGCAGGTCAACGTTATCCTTTCTATATTAAGTATTTCTTAAAGCCAGGCAAGGTAGATGATTTACATTATTACCCTAATTTACAAGCTACTGTTAAGAAACTATCTAATGTATTTAATAATTCCGGTAAGTATAATGTTAATCTTCAAGGATTAAATCCGGCTTATGGAGTTATTGGTGGTAATGGAGAAACTAATAATGGTAATGATATAATTAACGTGAAATTTCCAACTTATAATATTAGTTGATTATGGCAGATAATATTAAAAGGTATAATCCTAAAACTGGTAATTGGGATATAAGTTCTTCTGGAAAAGCTACTGGTATTGTTGTCGAAGACCCTCGTCTTATCGACCCTGAAGTAGCAGAAGAAGGTGTTACTGGTGAAAGTCTTAATGATGTTCTTGTTCGTCATGAAAAAGAATTAAAGAAACATGGTGGATATATTGCTTGGCTTGCCGAACATGGTGGTGGAGGAAGCGGTGGCGGTGGTGGAACTACTGGCGATAAGATTACTCTTACTAACGGTAATATAGTAAAAGAAGGTAATATTAATTATCTTTATTCTACCGTTACTACCAATATTAAGTTAGAGTATCTTATTACTTCTAGTAAGAATAACAAGAGATATTTTATTACTGTTACTCTTGATGGTAATAATATTATCGAAGGAAAAGAAGGTTGGACTAATACTCCTGGAGTTCTTACTATTCCACAGCTAGATAAATTCTCTGCTAATAGTAATCATTCTGTTGTAATTACAGCTAGTGATACAGACGGATTCTCTGCTGAATCTTATCTGCTTAATATAGTAGAAGCTAGTATTAAACTTAATAGTACTGTATCAGGTAATACTGCTACTGTTGGTCTTGACTACTTCTTTACTTATAGTATTACTAGTAAGATTATCGGTTCAGATGTTAATCTTGTAGTTACTAATGTAACTAATGGTGCTAGTAAAACTATTGAATTAGGTAAAACTACTTCTACTGCTCCTAGACAAGTTAATGTTAACTTATGGGATTTAGGAAGTATTATTGCCGGTAGTTCTTATACTATACAGGCACAAGCGTTTACTTCAATGAATGGACAAACTGTTCAATCAGATAAGGTAACAAATCGTGTAGTAGTAGAAGACGGTGTAAACCTAGTAGTACTTGTAGAAGGTATTACTAGTAAGGCAGAAGTAGATTCAGGAGTTGAAAGAACTAAGTTCTCTCAAAGCGGTAATATATCATTTGCATTCACTCCGTATCTTGCAGGAGTAAGTCTTATCTATTATGCTGTTAGAATAGAACATAATGGTATTGTTAAAGATATAGGTTACTTTGGTGAAGGAAACTATAATGATAACCAATATGTTCAACGTGGCAAACAACAAGTATTTAGTTATGCTATTCCAACTGAAGGAGAAGTATTAGGTAATTGGAATATAACTCTTCGTTGTTGGTCTGAAAAGGGCGACCCTATTACCGACACTGTTTTAGCTTGTGAAGTTGTATCTAGTTCTCAAGCACTTATTGCTGACCAAAATCCTAATAATAGTAGATATGCTAGTTGGCATATTCGCCAAGAAAATTTTCCACAAGTATCTACTACTAAAGTTTGGACAAGTAATGAACCTTCATTTACAGTTCCTGGTGCTATTGAACCTAGCGGTGCTACAACTGAACTAAATGTATATAATACTAATGGTGTTCTTTCAGGCTTCTTAACAAAGAACGGACAATCAATGTTACGTATATCAGGAGAGGCTTATGGAGTAATTGATGTACAACCATTTAAAGATGATACTACTACTCTTAATAACTGGTCAAGACAAGGCTTTGGTATATCGTGTACATTCAAGTCAGATAGACATCCTTTCTCAAATAGAACAGTCTTCTTTATAGGGGATTACAATACAGATGAGCAATTCTCGGAAGGTATTAAAATAGGTCTTGAAGATATTACTTGGTCTTATACTGACGGTAATATTAAAGAGACTATGAGTTGTAAGATACAACAAGATGTTATTAATACTGTTGATTTTATAGTTAATAAGAATCCAGGAAAGATGGTTGTTGCTATCTTTATTAATGGTATTCTTAGTACAGCTCGTGAAATAAAGAATGACTTTACTTGGAGAACTAGTTCAAAGATATATCTAGGTTGTGATATTAGTAATGCTGGACAAATTCAGAATTTTGCTGATGTTAACTTCTATGATATTAAGTTGTTCCGTGTTCCTGCGAATGATAAACAGATTGTTATCAATGCAATGAACTCAAAAGCTAGAGCAACTCTATTAGCTGACGGTAGTATAGATTTTACAGAATACAATAGAATGAAGTTAAGAAACTTCTTCTCTACTTCTGATTCTGAACCAAATTCAACACTTTGGGACGATATTAATCAGACTTATGCTAATGTTAACTTTAATAGTCTTATTTCTGATACTACTAAAGTACTTCCAGTAGATATTATGTTGATTAATTGTGCTAATACTGGTTTTACTCGTGCTGTATTTGAGGAAATAGGTGGACAGAATAATAACTGGTATACTGGTTGTACTATGAGTTACTTTAGTCCGACTTCTGGTAAATCAAGTTCTGAATATACTACTGATGTTGCTGTTTCTAAACAAGGTACATCTACTATGAACAATCTTATTAAGAACTTGGAAATAAGATTTGATAAGATGTTGAAAGCCGATGACGGAAGTAACCTTGATTATGAGTTATTCCAACCTAAAGAGACTTGGTTTCCTGAAAGACAGTTTACTCTTAAAGCTGATGTTGTAGATAGTGCTCATGCTAACAATGCTTCTATTGGTAAATGGATTAATGATAACTCGGATTTCTTATTCGAGAAAACTCCACCTATGGAAGAGTTAGAAGCTCACCGTCCAGTAGATACTCGTGATAAGACAGTTCATGATAAGGTAACTATTAAGCAAACACTTGAAGGATTCCCTATTATATTACTTATTCAGTTTGACGGTGAAGAAACTCAAACTATGCTTGGTATATATAGTTTTAACTTAGGTCGTGGAGCTTATTATAATATGGGTTTCCGGTTTATGAAAGACTTTACTACTAAGATAAAGAATACAGCCGGAGAATATGTAAATAATAAGTTACCTGCTTTTGTTACTTCTTATCATGCTTATGCTCAAGATGAGATGTTTGGAAACATAGACCAGCGTAAGGTTTATTCTTATGAGTTCGGTGAAAATGCAAATATAATTGTAGACGGTGATAAGATATTGCCGTTAGCTTTGTTTATGCAAGATGACTTATCTATTATAAAGCATGTAGGTGAGTTTAAATATAACGGTGGTAACTGGTTAGAACCAACTGCTCCTGTTACTGACGATAATGTTTGGAGAGCACTACAAGAGCTATTTAGTATCTTTGCTCAAATGACTACTTCGACAGTTAAGAAGTATATTTGGAATGAATCAGTAGGAGGATATGAAGAAACCGAAGGTGAATATCCTGCACAATCTAGTTGGTCTACTCTTGCTGCTGAACTTGATACTAAGTTCTCAATAAGAAATGCTTTCTCTTATTTGTTAGTATGTGTAAAATATGGACTTGTCGATTCTCTTGGTAAGAATATAACTATCGTATGTTACGATATTAATGGAAGTAAGAAATGGTTTATTAGATTCTATGACATGGATACGGCTAATGGACTTGATAATGTTGCTCTCGAATCTGTTGCTAAAACCGCTTGGTTGGATAAGTTTAGTAATAATGATAAGAACAACGTTAATTCATTAGTTATTACTAAGAACGCTGCTGACGGTGGATATGATACTTATAGTTCTCGTATGTGGGACGTATTAAGAGATACTGTATTCGCCAATACTGGTGTATATGATAATTCTCTTGAAGGACTTTGGGACTTATGGAGAAATAATGATAATATATGCAAAGATATTAATAATTATATAGATAATTATTTCGCAGCTCAAACAATTAATTGTGGCGAGTTACTATTTAATTATGACTATAATGTTAAGTATCTTACAGCTTATATTGGTGAAGCTGGTGGTGAAGCGTCTTATGCTAATATAGAGTTTTTACATGGTACTCGTGTTGAATATGTTCGTGACTGGTTAAAGAAACGTGTTTGGTTCTTTGACGGAGTGTTTAAATATAGTAATGCTTCTAATATTCAACCTTATAATAATAAAGGAACGTTTTCGGCAGGCGGTGCAGAAGCAACTAATCCTAAGCTGGTTGTTACTTCCAATTGTCCGGCTATATTTGTAGTTAACATTGGTAATACTACTGATACTAGATATTTCTTAGAAGAAGGCAAACCTACTGAAATTAGATTATCTCCTATTAGTTCTTTCAATACACAAGTTACTATCAATAATACTCCTCAAATTAACGATATAGAAGGATTAGGTGGAATGAGATTCCAAAGATTCATGTCTAGTATGAAACTTCCTAGTTTCTCTAAACTAGACTTATCATCTATTGATACTCTTAGTGATTCTCCTATTTCATTTGAAACTATATTCGTTAACGATGAAGACTTCTCTGATGTTCGACATATTGATTTAAGTAATACTAAGTTTTGGAGTGGCAATGCTGGACAAGGTACATTTACAGTTAATATAGAAAAATATACTAAGTTGAAAGACTTGAATATATCTAATTCTGTTGTAACTTCTGTATCTTTACCTAATGCTTCTCTTTCATCTTTGAATATTACTAATTCAACAGTTGAAAATATTAGTCTTGTTAATCAACCGTTCTTGGAAATATTGGATTTCTCTGGATGCAAACGATTAAAGACAGTTACTATTGATTCTTGTGATAAGATTACTGAATTGAATCTTAGTAATCTAGGAGACTTACATACTATTAAGATTACTTCATGTCCTAACTTAAAATCTATTGTATGTACAAATAATGGTAACTTAACTACATTCAATGTATCTAATTGTAATAATGTCGAAACAATTAATATATCGTCATGTACAAACAGAAATCTTATTGTTTATATTGTAGGTGCTCCTAATATTAAGACACTTAATATGTCTAATACTAATACAGCTAACGATATTCAAGCCGCATCTGAACTTCCTAAACTTAGGACATTGAATATAACTAATAGTCAAGTTGAAGCTATACAATATGGCAATGCTGTAATTCCTACTTATAATGGTAATAAGATATTTGATGTTAGTCAATTAATCGACTTACAATTCAGTGTTCAAAACGCTAAAGGTGTACACTACTTTAAATTTAATAATAATAAGGAACATCCTTTTAATGTAGGTTCTGCGTTCTTTGTTGGTTGTTCTAACTTAAAGAGAGTATTTGGGCATATCAGTCTTAATGGTAATGGTGTATTCAATCAATGCTCTAAATTCTATATTCATGAACCCAAAGAAAAGGTAGAAGGTATTACCCCTGATTATAATGGTGAATGGTTTGGTTCAGATACTAATACTGAACAAGGCTCTGTTGATTGGAGAAATCATATTGATTTATCTACTAACTTTAGTATTGGCACTACTAATTGTACCGGT
>ERZ860388.1318-NODE-1318-length-16639-cov-4.463700_pt1 | contig 16639 bp, 8 predicted proteins | sample MGYA00509978_ERZ860388 | MGnify/ENA primary metagenome ERZ860388 (study PRJEB30046, sample SAMN00715225) | human gut metagenome | study: EMG produced TPA metagenomics assembly of the A metagenome-wide association study of gut microbiota in type 2...
TTGTCGGGACCGTCGCCTTTGATCACAAAGTTACCGCCATAGATTTCAATGCCACTGCTGACATTGTTGTTTTTCGAGTCAACAGCGTCCTTCTGCTTGCTTTCGTCGCGGGTATTGTCGTCGTCGTTGTGAAGAACGTAGTCGCCTGCGGGGAAATAGATTACAATCCTCGCGTTGGCGTTCAGCTTGTTGGTTCCGTTTACTCTTGTCATACCTTTCTCTTGCAGGATGCTGATCAGCGCTTCACGGGCGGTCATGTTCTTGGCGGTCATGCGCTCTTTTACGTTGATCACTTGGTATCCTAAAGAAAATGCGCCTTGCGGCGCACTTTCTCCATGATTATATCCGGCATACGAATAGTCGAGCAGCACATTGTCCTCTCCCTGCCTGAAGCGTTGCCAGGCTAAAGCCGAGTTGGCATCTATCTCCGTGGTCAGCAGTTTTACCGGAAGTTTCACTACCCGGCAGTAGCCTTCTTTCGAGAATATCTTGATGTAAATCTGTTCTTCGTATTCTTTCCCTTGCACGTTTGTTTTGGGGGCGGTGACGATCAGTTTGTTTTCCGTCAGTTTCACGCCCCATGTCTGGTTTTCGATGGTGGCTGTTTCCACGTTGGCTTGTTCTACAAGGAATTCCTGCTTTTGTCCCAGACCGAAAGTGGCTGTGCCTTCATACTTGATTGTCAGGTAGAAGTCTTTTCCGTAGATGGGGACTTTTACTTGGCTGTTGTCGGCACGGATGGTAAAGGTGATCTGTCCGGTCGCTTCGTCGATGGTTACGTTGCTGAACAGGGAACTTGCGTTGGCAACGGCTTGCGTTCCGTCGGCAATCTGGTTGTTGCCCAGTTTGTTCCAGGTGCTTCCGTTGTCGATAGAGATCAGCCAGAAACCGTTTGCATCTACTTTCAGTTTCGGGGTTACGCCTGCTGTTCCCGCTTCGGGGATGGCGCTTACCGGTTTGTCGTTAACGAGCAGTTCGGTGGTCATGTCGTTGATGGTATATGCCCAGTGACCTGATGCGTTGACGCTGAACAAAGGCATATCGTTCATGTCTACTTTGCCGCTGTATATGGTTACAGTTTCGCCGTTACTCAGTTCGATGGTATAGTTGTCCTGTTCATCCTTGCTATATCCCACCACCAAAATCTTACCTTCAACCATCTGCTGATAGTTGCTGATGTCCGAGTTCATCTGTTCTATGCTCGCTTCCAGATTGGCTACCCGTTCTTTCAGGTTGTCAATGTCGGAGCGCAGATCATCCCGTTCGTCGCACGAGTAAAGTGCGACGAGGAGGGTGATACATATGATTGATATTACTTTTTTCATACGTTAGTCGGTATTAGTTGGTTGCACCGTATTCGGCATATTCTGCATTCGGAACGAAGATACCGTTGGCGAGGTCGAAGGTGCCGCCGTCGAACGGATTGGATGTTAATGCTTTCAGTTCTTCTGCTCCTTCAAACGGTAGTTTACCTCCATAGAACATTTGCCAATTATAAGTCATGGTTTTGTAAAGGAGATTATCTGCGCAAATATCTTCTGTTGGGGATGTTATCTGAGGACGAATGATGACTACATTACCTGTTCCGTCTGTATTTGTCCAGAAGATATTATTTTTAATAGAGATTTTCGCCAGATTGCCTATGTTTACGTAGCCACCGGTATTTGTTTCCAAGTTTATAAATGTATTGTTTTCTATGGTCAGACTGGCTATACCTGAAGCTGAACCATTGAATAAAACCAATTGATTTACTTTACCTGACGGACAATAGAATGTGTTGTTTCTAAAGATGACATTGCCATAATCCTGATTCTTATTACTGCTGGTATTGATAATAAACTGTTGTGTAACAGCTGTTATCTTGATGGTACTATTTTCCATGCTGAAATTGGCAATGCTCCTTTTGTCGTTAGTAATGGCACTTACGGGTTTGCCATTAAGTACAATCTGACATTGATCAAAAGCTACATTAGCAAATGATTCGTCTGCATAAACAGTAAACAGATAATTAGTGAATCCCTCGGCTGCTTTAAATACAATGTTTTTACACAAGAAATGTCCAGTCTCGGTATTTTGTCTGAGTCTGATATAATTTCCTGTAATTGCCACTGTACTGATGTTTTGTGAATCATCTCCGATGAAAAGCAAATTAGCAGCATTAACGGTGCTGTTATAGTTGACTGTAACTCCTCCTTTGATAAAATAGATGCCTGGAGTAGTGATTGTCTGATCAGTATCAATGTATGTTGCATTCTCGAATTTAGTATTATTTACTTCAATTCCATTTACCGTAAATGTGGCTCCGCTATTATATAAAGCATAGTAGCTGTCAACTACCTCTACAGCCTTCACCTGAATCTTGGCAACCGCCCAACTGGCACCCTTATTAACCTGCACTGTTACGTCGGAACCGTTATCCGCCGTTGCACGTGTACTCATTGCGTTTGCCGGAGCTGTAATGCTCAATGTAGCTACATTGGTCGTTTCATCCGCTTCGCTCACAGTAGCCACCCATCCGGCAGGAGCAGTAACGATAATGTTTTCACCTTTTACTTTTACAGTCGTAGTGGCAGTCTTGCCATAGCCTATTTCCCAGTATCCGTTCTTCATTCCGGTTTCCGGTTCGGTGATTTCGCAAAGCAAGTCTTTTACGATAGGGATAGAGATGGCTTCCGTCTGTCCTTTCAGTTTGACAACGAAGAATTCCCCGGTTGAATCTACGTATACTTCCTCAAAGAAAGAGTCTGCACTGCTTCCTCCGGAACCATCGCTGACTGCGGATACCTTTTTGCCGTCTGTGTCGAGTACGTCTTCCCAGCTGGTTCCGTTATCATAACTTACCTGCCAGAAACTTCCCTCGTCCGTAATCCGGAACTTGGGAGCTATACCATCCTTACCGGGAGTGCCCACAGCCTGAACAGGTGTACCATTCTGCATCAATACTTCACCGTTCACTACCCATTGACCCTCGTCATTGACAGTAATCTCAGGATAAGCTACTTCTCCCTTCGAGCCTTGTGTCAGTGAGATGGTTTCTCCGTTACTCAGTTTCAGTTTATATGTACCGTCTGTATTCGTCACTTCTGTGATAGTCTGACCACCTTCAAGCAGTCGCTTGATAGCTGTCATGTTATCGTTCAATAGACTGACTTGCGCTTCCAAAGACTCTACGCGGTCTTTCAGATTGTCAACATCGTCTCTCAAGTCGTCTGTATCGCACGCTGCCAATGCAAACAGCGCAAATGCGGTTAACATGATTGATTTAAAGTAATTCATAGATATAATGTATTAGTTATTATTTTATTCGTTTATTGTTATTCCACTACGTTCACCACCATGTGATAAGTAGTCGTGGAGGAATGATCGATATTGGCATTACGAGCGAGGAATGTCACGTTGTAGATACCAATTTGATTGTAGGTATATGTGTACTTATCCAGACGCTGGGTAATATCCTTTACTTTCGTTCCCTGATCGGGGCTGCAAGAGTTAACGGTAATCAGATCGGAAACCAGCCAGCTGTATTTCAGCGGATCGTTGGCATTGGTACTATGGATGAAGAAGGAGCCGCCGCCTACACCTGTCAGGTTCCAGATACCGGATACGTTATTGGTAACTGTCCCGTATTCACGGTCTTTGGTCATGCTGGTCTGATCCTTCAGATTCCATTTGTTCTTCATATTGATCGGAGTAAAGCCGAAAGAACCGGCAGAATATTCTGCTTCCTGTCCGCTTGTCATCACATTATTGATGCGCATTCGCTCAAAATACATCTTGGATTGTGCCACTGTATTGTCAATGCCACGGTAGCAGATAGCGATTGCAATCCGTTTGCCCATGTATTCTTTCATATCAAAACTGTATGGAGTGGCAAGATCGGCATTGCCTACCGCCGCTGTCGGGAATGCGGACTGCGGAACCAGTTCTTTCCATTTACCGTCTTTCTCAAATTGCTCTACAAGCAAAGAGTCAGCTTCGAAATTATCCTTGTATAATCCGGTGAATTCGTCGGAGATATATACGTGTTTCTCCAATGTCGTGCTCGGGTTACCGTACTGGAACCAGATAGAGAAGTTCAGCATAGACGACTTGATCTGTGAAGGATCAATTGTTTCGCGTTCGCGATATTCGTATTTGCTGCCCGCTTCTCCACTGAAGAATGTCAGGAAGTCCGGATCGCCCGAAAGGATGAACTCTATCGGAGTACCTTTTTTAGCAGTAATGATCTGTCCGTCGAAGCTTACATTCTCGTTGGTCGCTACTTTTACGTGCAGACCTACCGCTTCGTCCAGCCCGTCGCTGCAAGCCCCGAAGAAGAGGCTTGCTATACAGATGGCTATGAGTTTATATGTTTTCATAATCTATGATGCTTTTATCGATGAATACTGTGATTACCAACCCGGGTTGTTCTGTGTGATATCTTTGTTTACACTCATTTCCGCATCCGGAATCGGGAAGTAGTTGTAGGTGCTGGAGATGTTGAAGTAGGTATATACGTTGGTAGGTCCCTGCGTCCAGTTGTTGCCGGATTGTGCTTCAGTTACCAATGCTCTCATATTCTTCACATACTCACCCCAGCGGATCAGGTCGAAACGACGGGTGTATTCGAAACAAAGTTCCATGGCACGTTCGTCTTTCACGGTTTGGCGAAATTCTTCCTGCGTCATGTCGGGAAGTTCGTTCAGTCCGGCACGTTCTCTTACTTCCTTCATACATTGGTAAGCCAGAGTGGTAGGACCGTTGTTCGCTTCGTTTTCCGCTTCTGCGATCATCAGCAGTACGTCTGCATAACGCAGGATCGGGAAGTTGATAGCTGTATAGTTCTTGTCTTTTTTATCCGCTTCGTATTCACGACGGTATTTGCCGCACATACGGCTGAAGTTCTTGGTAGCTGTAGTCTTTTCTGTGTCATCTGCGTACTGGTAAGTTCCGCGTTGCTGACCGTATTGGGACATTACTTCAGCAAGTTTGCCCTGCTCAAATTCACGGTGGGTAACGCCTGTATTCTTACCTCCGGCTTCTTTGTATTCAAACGGAGCGATACTCCAGTTGAAACGTTTGGTATCACCGTTGTTCACATAAAGGTTGTACAGTTTCGGAGTGCTGTAGATAAAGGCATAGCCATATCCGGGGTCTTTGGCTCCCGTCACATCGCTTTTGGAGGACAGATCCGGACCGGCCAGTCCGATGATGTTACCGATACGGCCTTCGGCTTGTGTATCCGAAGTGTTGTTGCCTGCAAATTCGGCTTCCCAGATGCTTTCGTTGGCAGTGGTGTTATACTTGTCGGAACACATATCGATGAAAGGGTCCCAGTAGTTGGCAGCCAGTTTGTGACCGGCAGTCATTACTTTCTGGGCGTAGAAGCTGGCTCTTTCGAAATAGTCTTTCTTTTCGGCCTGTGTGGCATTGCGACCTTCACGGTAATGCTCGCCTGCACGGAACAGATATACACGTGCCAGTATGCCCCATGCGGTAGACTGAGAGATACGTCCCGGCTTGTAAGCAAGATCGGAGGCCGATTTCAGACCAGTCTCGGCGGCATCTGCCATTTCGGAGATGATGAAGTCGTAGATTTCCTGCTTGTCCGTACGCGGGATGTTCAGGTTGGTAACGCTTTGGGTCGAAACCGTTTTGAAAGGAACGTCTCCCCAGCATTCTACCAGATTGAAATAATAGAATGCACGCAGGAAGCGGGCTTCGGCGATGTACTGTTCTTTGATGCCTGCATCGAAACCGTTTACTTTGTCGATGTTTTCGAGGAACATATTGGCGCGGTTGATGCCTGAATAGAGGGCATACCAGAAGGCAGTCACGGCGTTGTCACTGGTGGTGGCGTTGTTGCAGATCAGTCCGGTAGATGCGGGACCGCGTCCGCTACCTCCGTAGTGGGATAAGTCGTCACCGGCTACGAGGTACATATAGTCGCCGCCGTAGAAAGTGGGTTGCGACAGTATGGCGTAGATGCCTGTCAGGAAGGAGTTGGCTTCAGCGGGGGTGTTGAAGTAGTTCTCCGGCGTCAGTTTGGTAGGTTCTTTGTCCAGAAAGTCACAGGATACCATGCTGAAACCTGCCAATAGAGCTATGATTGTTATTTTTAATGCTTTCATAATCGAATTCTTTTTTCTAACTGTTACTATCATTATCCGTTTAGAATCCCAGGCTTACACCGAAGCTGATAGAGTATGCTCTCGGATAGGAAGAGTAGTCCAGACCGGGAGTGAGCGCACTGTTGCGTACAGATACTTCCGGATCATAACCGGAATAACCGGTACATGTCCACAGGTTTTGTGCGGCAACGTAAACACGTGCTTTGTCTATCTTCCATTTCTTCACCAGCTTGGCGGGGAAGGTATAGCCTACTGTTACGTTCTTCAGACGCAGGTACGAACCGTCTTCGATGATGCGTGAAGAGATCACACGGTTGGAAGAGGAGTTGGTAGCCGCAGGGATGTCACTGGTCGGATTTTCCGGTGTCCAGCGGTTGGCATAGCTGGCGAACTGGTTCAATTCGCGTGAACGGTTGTTGGAGCTTTCAAAGAACAGGCGGTTGGCATTCATGATATCGTTGCCGTATGACCACTGGAAGAAGACGCTCAGATCGATGCCTTTATATTCAAAGTTGTTGGTGAAACCACCGGTATGTATCGGAAGTCCGCGTCCGATAATCGTACGGTCGTTGGAGTCAACTACTCCGTCTCCGTTAAGGTCGGCATATTTGGGCATACCCGGCTGAGTGTTGGTCTCAGTAGAGTAGTGGGGCACTCCCGGTTTCAGGCTGTATGAGTTACCCGATTTGTTGAAGTCGTCGTACTTGTATGTACCTTCATAGACATAACCATACATCAGTCCCATCGGCAGACCGACTTTGGCGATGTAGCTGGACTGACCGTTGTAGTTCTGGTCGAATTGCGCGGCAGTCAGCAAGGCTGTCTGATTCTCCGACAATGCCAGTACTTTATTCTTATTGAATGAAATGTTGAAGTTAGTCGTCCACTTGAAGGCGCGTGTCTGGAAGTTGACGGTGTTCAGACTAAGTTCCAGACCATCGTTACGTACTTTACCGATATTCTTGGTAGCGCTGTAATAACCCGAAGAAAAAGGCAGGGAAGCGTCCAGCAACAGGTCGCGGGTGGTCTTCCGGTAAATATCCATCGTTATACCGATGCGTTCGTCGAAGAATCCGAGGTCGAGACCTGCGTTCCATTGTTCGGTTGTTTCCCATTTCAAATCCTTGTTGGGCAGAGAAGTAGGAACAACACCTGCATTCGTCGCATCATTGTCGAATGGATAGACGCCGCTTGGGAGGGAGTTTGTCGATGTATACGAACCGACTCTTGATTTCAATACCGCCAGCAGCGCATAATAATCATATTCGCCGATACGGTTGTTACCCGTGAGTCCCCAGCTCAGACGAACCTTACCGCTGGACAGTACACTTTTCAACGGCTTCATAAATTCTTCTTCCGAGAAGCTCCATGCGAGAGAACCGGAAGGGAAGTATCCGTAACGGTTGTCCTTGTTGAACTTGGAAGAACCGTCGGCACGGAAAGAAACGGTAGCGTAATATTTGGACATATAATTGTAAGTCACACGTCCGAGGTACGACAACATTGCCCATGAAGACTTTGCCGAAGTGGTAGTACCTGCCTGTCCTTCGCTCATGCCTGCCATACCGAGTGATTCGTTGGGGATGTGCGTTGTGCGGAATGAATAAATCTCATAGTCCGAGTTCTGGAACGTGATACCTCCCAATACATTGAGGAAGTGTTTCTTTTTGATGTTAGTCTGATAAGTCAGGGTGTTTTCGTTCAGCCATGTCAGGCGTTCCTGGCGGGTTACCTGAGCATTCACTTTATCTGTAGAGGTAGGACCTCCGTAGCGGGTATTCGAGTTGTTGAACTGATCCTGCTTGCGTGAATCATAAGTATATCCGGCGGAAACTTTCAGTTTCAGTCCTTTCAGTACTTCGTATTCTGCGAATCCGTTCATTTGAAGATTGTTGGTGTAGCTCTTCCGGTATTCGTTCTTCTGTGATTTGATCGGGTTGAAACGGTAGTCGTTGCTTGAATCTACGGCGTTGTCCGTTGAACTGTCCATCAGGAAGCTGAGCGGAGTGTCGGGGGAAGTCACCGGACGGTATCCCCATACGCTATAGAAAAGGTTGTTCATACCACTGTAAGAGGTGGATGATGGAGTACTACCTGTCTGGATAGAGCGTGAATAGTTGGTGGTCAGACTCATGTTCAGTTTGCCGCGACGGACTACTGTGTTCATACGTCCTTGCATACGTTTGTAACCGGTTTCTATCAGCGTACCGTCCTGATCGAAGTAAGATAAGGAAGCATTGTAGCGTACACCTTCCGTACCACCGGCAAGTCTGACCGTATGATTCTGCTGCCAGGCAGTCTTGAATATCTCGTCCTGCCAGTTATATTGCGGTATGTCTTTATAATCGTCCAGTGTCCATTGCTTGCCTTCGTAGTTCATCAGGTATGAGCCGGCAACGACGGTAGGATACATTTCATTCTGTAGCTTGACAAACTCATAAGCATCCATCATCGGAATAGTGCGGGTGACGTGCTGCACACCGAAACTACCGTCATAGGACAACTGTGCCCGTCCTACCTTACCTTTCTTGGTGGTGATGATGACAACACCGTTGGCACCGCGCGCACCGTAAATGGCCGTAGCCGACGCATCTTTGAGGAAGTCGAGCGACTCGATATCGGAAGGGTTCAGCGTGCTGGCTGCCGATGAATCTTCTATCGGGAAACCGTCGATAACGAACAGCGGCGAGTTTTCTTGTGTCAGTGAGTTGTTACCACGGATCACGATGCTCATGTTGCCGCCCGGCATACCTTCGCCCGAAGTTACGTTGACTCCGGCGATACGTCCGCCGAGTGCCTGATCGAATGAAGCGACGGGGGCGGTAAGTACATCTGCCATGTTGGCTTTCGCCACGGAACCCGTAAGGTCGCGGCGGCGTACTTCCTGATAGCCGACAACCACTACTTCGTCCAGCGTTTTAGTATCTTCTTTTAATGTGATGACCATTGGTTTTTGCGAGTCCGCCTTTTGTTCTACGGTGACGTAGCCGATAAAGGAAATAACCAAGGTAGCGTTCTTTTGGGGGATGTTAAGAGTGAATTTACCGTCAAGGTCGGTGATCGTTCCCTGCGAAGTGCCTTTTACCTGAACACTGGCTCCGGGAACACCTTCTCCTAGATTATCCTTCACAGTACCTTTGACAAGTACTTGTGCAAGCACAAATGGAACAGAAAGCAGGAGCATTCCCAAAATGGAGAGCATCCTTTTTCTTGTCTGGTTGGATAGATGTTTTTTCATATATTAAAAATTAAGTGATTTTGTTGAATTTACGATGGCAAAGATATACGCATTGATTGTTCTCATATGGATAGAATTATTCAAGATTGATACAAAATAATACAAATCTGCTATTCTCATTGGTTATCTTGTCTTTACCGATTCAAGCAGTTCGGACAGCTCTCTGACAACTTCCGGATGCTGTTTCGCTACATTGTTTTTCTCCGATGGATCGGCGGATAAATCGTACAGCTGGGGATGCCTGTCATTGCCCAGTTCCATTTTTGTCCAGTATTCGATGGCGGGGGCGTCACTCGGTTCGATGTACTTCCATTGTCCTTTCACGATGGCGAGCGTATTATTGAGATTTTGCTGTACGATGTATTCACGACTGGTGTAGTCTTTTCCCAGAAGCGTGTTCAGATGTTCCTGACTGTCAGGAGCTGCGTCTTCCGGAAGCGGTTGTTTCAGTAAAGCGGCAAGTGAGGCAAAGATATCGATTTGTGAGAAGAGAGCCTGTTGCTTGTTCGGCTTCACTTTGGCAGGCCAGCGGACGATGAACGGAATGCGGGTGCCGGCTTCGTAAACGCTGTACTTTCCACCACGGTAAATACCCATCGGGGTATGTCCGTTGAGGCGTTCGAAGGCTTGGTCCTGATAGCCGTCGTCGATGACGGGGCCATTGTCGCTGGTGAATATCAGGATGGTGTTGTCCGTCAGCTGGAGGCTGTCGAGGGTGTTCATGATCTCTCCGATGGTCCAGTCGAGTTGCAGGATTACGTCTCCACGAGTTCCCAAACCGCTTTTCCCGGCAAAACGGGGATGCGGGACGCGTGGTACGTGTACGTCCTGCGTACCCATATATAAGAAGAAAGGTTCTTCTTTATGGGAGGCGATGAAGTTCTTTGCTTTATCGGTGATAATGTCGGCGATGTCTTCGTCTTTCCAGAGAGCGGACTTGCCTCCGGTCATCCAACCGATGCGGGGGATGCCGTTGATTATCGTATTGTTATGTCCCTGACTGGGTTTTAGTTTTACGAGTTCCGGATCCTCTTCGCCTGTAGGCCAGTCGCCTACTTTATGCTCGTAGTTCACAGTGATCGGGTCGTTCGGGTCGAGTCCTACCACGTGTCCGTTCTCGACGAATACGCAAGGAACACGGTCTACGGTTGCCGGAATCACGAACTCGTAGTCGAAGCCGATACTTTGGGCGTTGGGGGTGATGTGCCCGTTGAAGTCGGTGCCTCCTTTCGGACCGAGTCCGAGATGCCATTTGCCGACAACCCCGGTGGCGTAACCTGCCTCTTTCAGCATATCGGCCATGGTGACGCAGGCGGTGTCGATGATTAGTTCCGAGTTTCCGGGGGCGATGCCTGTGTTCTCCTGTCGCCACGGGTACATGCCTGTCAGGAGTCCGAAGCGGGAAGGGGTACTGGTGGCGGAGGTAGCATAGGCGTTGGTGAACTGTACACCCTGTCCGGCAAGGCGGTCGATATGGGGAGTACTGACCTTCGTTGCTCCGTAGCAGCTAAGGTCACCTATGCCAAGGTCGTCCGCGAATATATAAATAATGTTAGGCTTTTGTGAGTTTTGTCCATTGTCTTTTTGTACTTTCTGATTGCATCCGGTCAGCAGGGCTATACCGGGCAATAGCGGTAGTAAACGTGAGACATTCTTCATAATGTTGATCTTTTATGGAGTGATTACTGAACACAAAGATAAGAGGATTGGCGGAAATGAGTGAGCAGGAATGTACAGGTGTGATACAAAATAGTCCATTACGGAGTTTTTTTTTGGATGCCATAGTGCCTGTGTATCTGATATTTATTACTTTTACGCAGAAGAATGAAATGACTGGGGAAACAAATGAATCTATGATCATCAATAAAAATGAAATTGCAATAAAGCCTATCCAAGAGGAAGATATACCATTGTTTGATAAATGGTTGGACAAGGAATATATAAGTAAATGGTTTGGAAAAAAAGAGGATTGGCTGAATGAAATCCATGAAAGGAACGGGAAATATAGTTTCCTGAAACATTTTATTGTCTACTACAATGACCGGAAAATAGGATACTGCCTTTATGCCGATTGCTTTTTCTTGAAAGATTTAGAGGAAGAAGGACATGATTTTGAGGATTTGTATGGCGACGTGCCGGCAGAGAAGCATACCTACGAAATTGGTTATTTGATTGGTGAGGAGGAATATTTGAATCATGGTATCGGCAAAATAATTATCCGGATATTGGAAGAGAAGATTATGGAAGCCGGAGGAAAAGAAATATCGGCAGACCCTTCTGAAGAAAATATAATTTCAATCAAAGCTTTGTTAAGTAACGGATTTAAGAAAAAAAGGGATGGGGATTATAGGAAAGTATTAGGCTGAGTCAGCAACGAATGCCAAATGTCGGTATATAGCAATTTTCTTGAAACAGAGCTGAAAGTTAAACATCTTAGTTAAAGTAATATGAGTGAAAAACCATTGGTGAATAAAAAGTATTTGCTTGAGAAATCTCCGGGCAAAGGTGGGTGGACATATACGATTATCCCTGAAATTCTGCCGGATAAGCATGCCCCGTTTGGTTGGGTAAAAGTAAAAGGCAGTATTGACGGTTATGAAATTAGTGATTACCATCTGATGCCGACAGTGACAGGCACGGGACAATTATTTCTGTCTGTAAAAGCTGAAATCCGGAAGAAGATAAAGAAGGAGGCGGGTGATTATGTGCACATCATCTTATATCCCGACAATGATCCGCTGGAAGTACCCGAAGAATTTTTGTTGTGTTTGCAGGATGATGAGGAAGCATCACAATTCTTTCATTCACTGAACAAAAGCGAACAGCAAAATTATGTAAAGTGGATATATTCCGCAAAGACAGAACGGACGAAAGTGGACAGAATGGCGAAGACAATTGCGCGGCTGTCACAACACCAGAAGTTTGCAGACGGGCGGCGATAAAAGGAAAATCGAAACATGCCTTGCGCCGTCTGCATGATTAAGTTGATTCTTTCACCAAGCCGTTTGCCTCAATCATTACCTGTTTCTTCTTCGTTCCCTTCTTCCTCTTTTTCTTCACCCTTGCGGTAGGCAAGCGGACTGACGTGATAAATCTCCTTAAAGCATTTACTGAAATAGCGGGAAGAAGAGAAACCGATGCGGTCGGAAATCTCCGTAATGTTCAGCTCCGGATTGTTCCGCAGCATGACGGCTCCTTTCTTGAGACGGATACTTAATATAAAGTCGTTCGGTGTCTGACCGGTGACGGCTTTCAGCTTCGTGAACAGATTGGTACGTGCCATCCCCATTTCACGGGCGAAGATGTTGACATTAAAGTCCGTATTATCCAAGTGCTGTTCGATGATGGCCATGGCACGATCCAGCATTTCTTTATCCATCGGGTTGGTGGCAAGCATCTGGGCAAAAGCCTGTGGCTGTTTGCTGAATTTCTCCTGTAGCAACCGCCGTGAGTTCACCAGATTGTTGCAACGGGAGATCAGGAGATTGGTATTGAACGGCTTGGTGATATAATCGTCCGCGCCGATCTTTAATCCTTCAATGTTGTGTTCCACGGCTGTGCGTGCCGTCAGTAGTACTACCGGGATGTGACAGGTGTTGAAGTCCGTCTTGACCTGTTTGCAGAGTTCCGTACCCGACATACGTGGCATGACAACGTCGCTCAGTATGATGCTTGGCATATCTTTCTGTATGATATCCAGTGCCTCTACACCGTCGGAAGCGGTGGTGACCTGATAGAATGTTTCGAAGATACCTACCAGCATTTGTTTGATGGATTCGTTGTCTTCCACTATCAGCATTTTCGCATCTTCGATGCGTTTATTATCTTCCTCCTTCCATTCGGAGTCGGGCAGTATTTCTACGGTTGGAACGATTGTTTCCGGTGGTTGCTGAATGTTGGTGTCGGCGTTGTCCCGTATGATTTGTTCCTCCGTGAAGTGCTGGTTGCCCGATTTCAGCGTAATGATAAAACGGCTTCCCTTGCCCGGTTCACTCTCTACACGGATGGTTCCGTGATGAAGTTCGATGATACCTTTTGTCAACGCCAGTCCGATGCCTGTGCCGGCTCCGGTATTCAGCGAGTCGAGGCGTTCGGTCTGATAGAAACGGTCGAATATCTTGTCGATCTCGGCGGCGGCAATGCCTGTTCCCGTGTCTTTGATCTCGATAATGACGTATTTATCCTCCTGCGATACGTTGATGGAGATGGTATCTTCCGCCTTCGTATGCTTCAATGCGTTGGACAGCAGATTGTTCACTACCTTCTGCATCTGCTTCTGGTCGTACCATACTTCAATATCATCCGACTGCTTGTTGAACTTGAAATTGATTTGCTTGCTGCTGGCGTATTCAAGGAATAATAGATAATTCTCGTACAGGAAGTTCACCAGATTATGTCGGCTAACTTTGATTTTCATGTGCCCTTGTTCCTGCTTGCGGAAGTCGAGCAGTTCCGTAATTAGTTCACGCAGTTGGAGGCTGTTTTTGTAAATTCCCAATATCTTGTGATAAATATTAGGTGTGAATGTCTGTACTTGCAACAGCGTTTCTACCTGTCCTACGATCAACGTCAGCGGAGTGCGGAATTCGTGGGAGATGTTGGTAAAGAAGCGCAGCTTGGATTGGTTTAATGCTTCGAGGTCTTCGATGTGCTTCTTTTCATATTTCAGTGACTCACGCAGTTTGATGCGGGAATTGTAGTTCTGAATGAGATACCATAACAGACTGACGGTACATATGGTGTAAATCAGATAAGCCCACCATGTCTCATACCAAGGCGGTAATATACGGATCAGTAGTCGGGCTTCTTCGATACCGTCTCCGTCCGACTTGATGACGAGCGTATATTTGCCCGGATTCAGGTTGGTATAAGTGATAAGCGTCTGTTTGCGGTCGGTGTGATTCCATTCGTCGGAGAAACCTTCGAGGCGGTAGACGATTTCATTCCTGTTGGCAGGGATGAAGTTGGAAGTGGCGTATTCTATGCTGAACATGGATTGGTCGGCTTTCAGGCTGATTTCCGGTGTATAGGCGATGGACTGTTCCAAGATGCCGGTGTCGTCTCCGGCAGTGATCTCCTTTCCGTTGACCAGCAGGCGGGAAAGGATGATGCTGTAGGACTTGGGCGTAAAGTGCAGTTTCTTTTCCCAGAAAGAAATCATGCCTTGGATGCCGCCCAGAAATACTTCTCCGTCATGCGTTACGAACAATGCGTTTTCGTTGACGGCAGTCAGCGGGAATCCGTTTTCTGTACCGTAGTTGTAAAACTTCTTTTGCGGATAGTCAAACTGGGAGAATCCCTGATTGGTAATCAGCAGCAAGTCTCCCTTTTGTATGGACGACTCGAATACTTCGTAGATACAGTCGCTGGATAGGCCGTCTTTCTGCATATCGAAGTTTTCGAAGTCGTTGCTCTCCTTGCGGTAACGGTCGAGCCCGCTTCCGGAAGTGGAGAACCACAGGTTACCGTTGCTGTCCTGCATGATGTTGTTGACATTGTTGTTGCTGAGAGTGTTCGGAATGGAGGGATTGTGTGCATAGTGGGTGAGCTTGCCGGTGTCGAAGCGGTAAGAATATACGCCCTCTCCGGTAGCGGAAACCCATAGCGTTCTGTCCTTGTCGATGTAGAGGCTGGCCACCATACCGATATTTCTGCCTTCTTTGGTATCCTTGAAAAGATGTTCGCAGGTGCCCGTTGCCGGGTTGAAAAGGCAGACTCCGTTTTGTGTGGCGATGATCAGTTTATCTCCGTAGGGCACGATGTCGCGTACAATATCCGAGGGCAGTGTGGTCGGGTCGCCCGCTTTCATCCGGTAAATGGTAAAGCGGTTGGTGCGTAGGTCGAGTTTGTTCAAGCCTCCCAAGTGTGTGCCGATCCACATAATTTCCTCTGTCCGGTCGTAATAGATTGCCTTGACGTTGTTGTGCGAGATACTGTTCCTGCCTTCTTCATGGCGGTACCAGCGATAAGTATTGTTTTTCCGGTTGTAGACGTTCACGCCACCGCCTTCGGTGCAGATCCATAAGTTACCGTCTTTGTCTTCCGTCATTCTGCCGACGATGGGGCTGCTTAATCCTTCTTTCTCCGTGTCTCCCACTTTATAGCGGGTATAGATCTCATATTCCGGATTGAAGTAGTTGACACCGCCGAAGTAAGTTCCCAGCCACAGGGTTCCCTGTTCGTCTTTCACGATACACCAGATGGAAGAGTGGGTGAGTCCGTCGGGTTTGTTGTCATTGGCGGTATAAAGTTGGAATTGTCCCGTGCTTTTGTCGTAGCGGTTCAAGCCGTGGAAAGTTCCGATCCATAGATTTCCCAGATTATCTTCGCAGCAGCTTCTGACAAAATCGGAACATATACTGTTCGGATTCTTCGGGTCGTGGCGGAAGTTGTCGATAGTGCCGTTTGTACGGATACGGTAGAGCCCTTCCTCCCAGCTGCCAATCCACAGTTCTTTGGATGAGTCTTCGTAGATGCTGGCTATGTTTCCTTTCGTGATGGGCTGAGAGAGTTGCTTGTCGTCCGACAGGCAGTAAACACCATTGCTGGTGGTTCCCATCCACAGGTTTTTCTTCTCGTCCAGATGGAGGCAGGATAGGTTAATGTCTTTCCCGGCAAGGTGGTAGTAAAGGTCGAAGTTATTCGTGTTTTCGTTGAATACGAATACTTCCTCTCTTTTTCCGATATATAGTTTTTCGTTGTAGTAGATAGCGTCCACATTGCCTTGCAGTAAGGTTTTGAATCGTTGAGTGGTCATGTCAAATTCGGCTACACCGTCGGTGCAAAGCAGGTAAACCTTCCCGTTCTTATTGCCTGTGATACGGAGTACGGTATTGCTGAACAGACTGTTCGGATCATTCTTCTTGAGCTTGAAACTTTTGATATCGTTACCGTTATAACGGTTCAGCCCTTCGCGCGTACCTATCCATATAATACCCCGTTCGTCAATGTACAAGCTGTTGACGGAAAACTGGGAAAGTCCGTCATCTGTGGTCAAATGGCTGAAAGTAATATTTTGTCCTAACGTACGGACAGCAGTTACGCTTAAAAATAGCAGAAATAAAAGGATTGTTTTTCTCACTAATTCGGTTGTTTAGGGTATTACTAATGGCAAATATATTGTTTTTATTTGATTTTCGGGAGCCTTATTAGGAGAAAGTAACTATATTTGTATCCTCCAAACGAAAGATATATGAAAGTAAAGAAAATTAGTTCTGCTAATGTAGAGGCTTGTTCGCTTCCTAAATTATTTGATGAGGAAAAGATAGATTTCCAGCCGGTTCAGTGTGTC
>ERZ860388.1322-NODE-1322-length-16581-cov-3.142140_pt1 | contig 16581 bp, 9 predicted proteins | sample MGYA00509978_ERZ860388 | MGnify/ENA primary metagenome ERZ860388 (study PRJEB30046, sample SAMN00715225) | human gut metagenome | study: EMG produced TPA metagenomics assembly of the A metagenome-wide association study of gut microbiota in type 2...
TTGGATAGCGGAAGAAGCCACCAATAGCCGGACAATTTTGAATGAAATAGGCGCATATATGCGTTCATTGGGTTATAAATTCTATTGGATTCCATATTGGGGGTCGGATGGGCATGGAGAATGGAAAGAACTAAAATTTGATGTAGCTTACCAGCAACCCAACTATTTCTTTTATGAGCAAAAACCAGATTCGATGCACCTGAAGACAGTTTGTGAATTTGCCAAAGAAAAAGGGATGTATCTGGAAGTCGAGTTTGATGAACGAGCACTAAAGAAAAGCCCGGACTATAGAGCGGATAGACTACATGAGTACATGGAAGCCTATGAAAAATATGGAGCACTCTATGATATTCCATTAGCTTATTATATTGGAGACTGCATGGTTTATGACCTGGCAACTTCTTCCTATAAAGAAGATAATGATTTATATAATTGGTTTGCCGACATTGTTGTGAAAAGACAACATATCAGAGGTGAAAAATAACAGATTACTCACTTAACAATACTTATATTATGAAACATTTTAAAGATTTATTTTCGATTTTATGCCTTTTGTTCATCACAAGTGCATTTGTTGCTTGTGATGATGATAATGATGAATATGCTACTGATGACGAAACGATTTTATCTGTACCGCAAGATGATTTGATTTTCACTTACGAAGGAGAGGCTAAAACAATCAATGTAACGGCAAGTGAAAATACTTTTGTGGCTTCAGTCACTACTGGAGATGAAACATGGGCCCATGTATCCACAGCAAATAATTCAGTAAAAATTGTAGTGGATGAAAATGTAGACCAACAAGAGCGTTCTACCACATTAACAGTGAAACTAAATGATGCAAGAAGTCGTATACGTGTAAAACAAGATGCTGCCCCAGCACCGGAAGCAAAGCCTAAAACCTTCACTGTTCCTACCTTTACAGGGACAGATAAGACTTTTGTATATAAATTGATGGATGGAAATACGCAGGTAGGTGAAATCTGTCGCGAGTACTTATGTTCTTCTGGCAATATTGACAAACAGGCTATCGTCGTATATCCAATGGTAGGCAATAGTGCTGATTTAACTCGCGGATTTGTAGTTTCTGTTTTGGATCAGGTATATGAAGAGGATATGCCAACCGAAGTCTTTAACGTAAGTTTAGAACCCATTCATAATGGAAGTGTGGCCTTTGACAAATCGGCTAATTCTATATCCAGTTATATTGCTGGTACAAAGGCCGCTCCTGCCCAGTTCTTATCTATTAGCAATTCCGGTGAGATAAAAGCAGTAGAAGCACTTAGTGATGAAACGTTAACCACTGCGCCTTATTATGCAACAGATGCCAGTGGCAATAATTATGGTATAGTAAAAATAGGAACACAATATTGGATGCAATATAACCTGAAGACTACAAAACTAGCCAATGGAAGTGACATTGCAACGGGCATAACAGGAGCTGATGCATGGAAGACTACTGCTGCTTATAGGGAATCTAGTTCACCGGAAAACCCGGATGCAGGATTTTTATATAATGCCGTCGCATGTGGATATTTGAGCGGTGCCTTTGCTGATGCTATTTCTCCGGAAGGTTTTACTATTCCTTCCAATGAAAAATGGAGTTCGTTAGTTAGTTATCTGTCAGGGACAAATACGGTAGATGTTGGAAGTAAGCTGAAGGTTACGGGTTTTGGTGAAAACTGGAATGTCTGGTATGACTATAAGGGGGGGACTAATATCTCCGGTTTCTCTGCTTATGGCATAGGATATGGAAATGGAGACGGAACTTTGGCTCCAGATGGAATAAAAGCCCATGTATTCTATTTGTCTTCAACGACTTACGGTGAAGGATTAGGACGATTCAATCTAAATGCCAGTGAAAGTAGTAGCCTTTTGCAAACAGAAGGAGGATTTACTTTAGGATACGCTATACGTTGCATTAAATATTAATTGTTAAATTCTTAAGAAGTCTGTTCTAGTTAATAACAAAACTAGAGCAGACTTTTATCTATTTTTACGTATGAAGAAATCAATTATAACACTATTATTCTCTTCTTTACTTTTTGCATGTACGCAGAAATATTCTGACGCATCTTATAAAGTCATTCCATTGCCCCAACAAATTAGTTTAAAGAAAACAGAGAGAAGCTTTACTATGAATTCTGCTACTCGGATTTTCTTTAAAGATTTAGCGTTAAAGGGTATCGCTAATCAATTTTCCACGACAGTAAAGCGTAACGCCAACCTCAATCTTCAAGTAGAACAGGGCGATAAGAAAGAAGGAGCAAATGTCGTCATCTTTGAACTGGGATTGAAACATACCCATAAAGAGGCTTATCAAATCAATATTGATTCCTCCGAGATTCATATACAATCTGTGACTCCATCCGGAGCATTTTATGCAATGCAGACGCTTGTTAAATCAATACCTGTGCAAGAAGTTTCCGAAGTTCATTTTCCGGCAACGGAAATCAAAGATTATCCCAGATTTGCATACAGAGGAATGATGCTTGATGTGAGTAGACATTTCTCGGATGTAGAAATGGTGAAACGAACGATTGATATCCTGGCTTTGCATAACTTAAATGTATTCCATTGGCATTTGACAGACGATCAAGGTTGGCGAATGGAGATAAAGAAACGTCCTCTTTTAACACAAATAGGCGCATGGCGTGATAATACTGTGGTGGGACGCTATATAGGTGGTAATGATTATCCCACAGACAATCAACGTCATGGAGGTTTTTATACTCAAGACCAAATAAAAGACGTTATTGCGTATGCGGCCGAAAGATATATTACCATCATTCCGGAAATAGACTTGCCGGGACATACATCTGCAGTGTTAGCTTCCTATCCAGAGTTAGGATGTATTGAAAAAGAATATAAAGTGGCTAACCGATGGGGAGTTATTAAAGATGTAATTTGTGCAGGAAATGAGCAATCCCTTCAGTTGTTTAAAGACGTGATGGATGAAGTATGCGAGCTGTTTCCCGGAAAATATATTCATATAGGAGGAGACGAGTGCGTCAAAGAGCGATGGCAGGCATGTTCGAAATGTCAGGGCAAAATTAAACAGCTTCATTTAAAAAGTGATTCCAGATTTTCTAAAGAGGATTATTTGCAAAGCTATTTTATGGGAGAAATAGCCCAATACCTGCATTCTAAAGGGAAACAAGTTATTGGATGGGATGAAATATTGGAAGGCGGCCTGGCACCGGAAGCTATCGTCATGTCGTGGAGAGGTATGAAAGGAGGTATAGAAGCTGCCAAGCAAGGACATTCCGTCATCATGACCCCAACCGACCATTGCTATCTGGACTTTTACCAGGGAGATCCGACAGTCGAACCAAATACCTATTCCATGCTGCGTCTACAGGACTGTTACAAATATCAACTCATTCCCGATAGTGTGGACGCTTCCCTGATCATGGGAGGTCAAGGAAATCTCTGGACGGAATCCGTCCCCCACTACCGGCAAGTGGAATATATGATCTGGCCCCGTGCCCTGGCGATATCGGAAACCCTGTGGACCGATGCCCGGTTGCGCAACTGGAAGTTCTTTGTAAACAGAGTGGAGCAACAGTTCGAACGTTTCGACCGATCCGGTGTCAATTATGCCCGCAGCATCTACGATCCTATCATTTATCCCCATTGGGATAAAGAGCGCCAACTGAAAATAGCAATGAAAACAGAAATAGAAGGATTAAGCCTGTTCTATACATTCGACAATACCATCCCCGATATCTATTCCAATATGCATACAGTCACTCTTTCTATCCCCAAAAATGCTTCAATGCTTCGTGTAGCCGCCTACAAAGGGCAGGAACAAGCAGGCCGGCTGATCGATATAACCATCGACGCCCTGAAAAAAAGGGCTACCGAGGGAGAAAAGAAATAACCTGTTATAAAACATAAAAAAACAAATGTTACAAAAAGAATAAATATGTGTACTACTTATAGAACGGACAAGGAAAAAAAGAAAAAGAAAACTTCAAACCAATAAGTAAAAAACACCTTAAAGAATGAAATACTTTAAAACAGCCATGATCACAGAAAAAGTTCGTATCATATTCTTTTTATTACTAATGAACGGATTCATGGGCATTCTGAATGCCCAGAATCTTCAGAATGCACCGGAGCCGAAGCTCTCTCTTTCGCTTAGCAATGTCACACTCAAGCAGTTCTTCGAAGAAATCCAACACAAAACGGATTACTATTTTTCGTATCGTGAAGGAGTGGTGGATAATCGGAAAGACATTACCGTATCTGTACAGGATCGAAGCCTGACGGAGATTCTCAAAACGGTTCTTACACCGAGAGGACTGAGTTTTAGCATACAGTCCAAATCAGTCATCATTACTCTGCAACAAGCCGTTGCAAGTAAACCCGTCATCATCAAAGGAAAAATTACAGATGCCATGGACGAACCGCTTGTCGGTGTCACCATCCGGGTTAAAAACGGTAATGAAGGTGCGACCACCGATATGGACGGTAACTATTCCATCCAATTAAAAGACAAAAACTCCGTACTCCTATTTTCTTACATCGGTTATAAGCAGAAAGAGGTAAGAACGAAGGACAAAGCGGTTATCAACGTTCTGATGGAAGAAGACAGCCAGATGCTCAATGAAGTAGTGGCAATCGGCTATGGAGTCATGAGAAAAAAAGACCTGACAGGTGCTGTTGCCCGCTTGGGAGGGAAAGATATAAACAATATCCCGACCGTACGTCTCGACCAGGCACTTACCGGTAAAGTATCGGGTGTACACGTTACCAATACTTCCGGTGAACCGGGTGCGGCAACTAATATCCTTATCCGTGGCGGTAACTCCATCTCGGCAAGCAACCAGCCGTTGTATGTGGTAGACGGATTTATCGGTGCAGGCGACCTGAACCTGATCGACCCGAATGATATAGAATCGATAGAAATCCTGAAAGATGCTGCCGCCACCTCCATTTATGGTGCCAGAGGTGCCAACGGAGTAGTTATCATCACTACGAAAAGAGGAACGGAAGGAGGCAACAGCGTCACAGTCAATGCCTATGTAGGCGTTCAGCAGGTTGCCAAACGCCTAGAAATGCTCAATGCCCGCGAATATGCCGAGATGTTAAACCAGCAGGATGTCGCCGCCGGCCAGGAACCGTCTATCGAAAACCCCAGTATCTATGAAAAAGGAACCGACTGGCAAGACGAAATTCTCCAGACGGCATTGATGCAGAATTATCAGGTAGCCGCTTCGGGAGGTAACAAAGACACCCGTTATTATCTGTCATTAAGTATGTTCGATCAGGAAGGTGTAATCAAAAGATCGGGAATCAGACGCTATCAGACCCGTCTTAATTTGGACAGAAAGATCGGTAACAAAGTAAATATCGGTGCCAATTTCCAGTTCTCGCATTCTGCCCGAAAGCCCAATCTGGTAAGTTTGGGAGGTTTCGACTACCAAAGTTCCGCTTTGGCAACTCCGCCGACCATGCCTATCTATAACGAAGACGGTTCATATGCCGCCGACAGCCCTTCACGTGTAGTGAGCAATAAAATCGATAACGTAGTTGCCCAACTCAATCTCCGCAAAAAAGAGGAAAAGTCGACTACCGTATACCTCGGTGTTTTCGGAGACTGGGAGCCTATTAAGGGATTAAAGTTCAAAACCTCCTTAGGTCTGAATGCCAGTACCGCCAAGACGAGTGAATATAAGCCCGGATCTCTGCCTACCATGATGCAGAATAAAACCAAAGGCGAAGCACGGATCAACCAGTCGGAAGGATATTCCATCTTGTGGGAAAACACAGCCAACTATATGAAAGAGATAGTGGAAGGCCATCACCTCACTGTTTTGGGAGGATACACGCTACAATTCGGACGCAACGAAGGATTGGATCTCTTCGGAAAGAACTTCACCAACGACCTGCTCGACTGGAATAATCTCTCCGATGCCGAAACCAAAACCCGTCAGATAGGAAGCTCGGCTTCCGAATGGGCCATCATCTCTTATTTAGGACGAATCAACTATTCCATCCGCGATCGCTATCTGATTACCCTTACAGGCAGATATGACGGTTCGTCGCGTCTGGGCAAGGACAACCAATTCGCATTCTTCCCTTCGGCAGCCTTAGGCTGGAGAATCTCGGAAGAGAAATTCATGAAACGTTTCACTAAACTGAACAACTTAAAAGTAAGACTGAGTTACGGTCTCTCCGGAAACCAGGATATTGCCCTGTATCAGACCTTGCCTCTGATGAGACAGCAGAATGTCATGTTAGGAGAAATTCCGCAAATCGGTTACGTCCCCGACCGTTTGGGTAACGACAAACTGAAATGGGAAACAACCGCCCAAGTCGATTTCGGTATCGAGGCCTCTTTCTTCAATTCACGCCTGAACGTAGAACTCGATTTCTATTCTAAAAGAACCAAAGATCTTTTGCTGGATGTGGAATTCCCTTATGTTTCGGGCTTCAAGAACGGCTTCATGAACGTAGGAAAGATTTCAAACCGCGGTGTGGAATTAATGATCCGTACTACCAATATCATGACGAAAGATTTCACATGGTCTACCGAATTCAACATCTCGACCAATAAGAATGAAGTGCTTGCCATGGGACCGGATAAAGACTTCGAATACACCTTCCGCCCGGGCTTGGGAACCCATCCTTATTCCTGGCTGAAAGTAGGTCAACCTGTCGGTGTATTCTACGGTTATATCATGGACGGTATCTACCATTCTCGCGAACAGATCGATGCCGGAAATGAACCGACAGCCTCTCTCGGACAGAAAATATACCGGGATATCAATGGCGACGGTGTCGTATCGATTGAAGACCAGACCACCATCGGTGACCCGAACCCCGACTTTTTCGGAGGTATCAACAACACTTTCACCTACAAGAATTTCACCTTAAGCATATTCCTGCAAGGAACCTATGGCAACGATATATTGGCCGGCGGTGACTTCCTGTATGCCACAGTCGATCCCCGGTTCGTAAACCAATATAAGCGGATAAAGGATTTCTGGTCGCTCGACAATCCGCGTGCGGCTTATCCCAAGCTCTATTCCAATGACGAATACCAGCCCTCCACTTATATGATTCATGACGGTTCACATCTGAAGATTAAGAGCATCAGCCTGTATTACAATTTCCCGGTGAAGAGCTGGAAGAAAAATAAAGTGATTCAGGATATGCAATGCTACGTTACCGGAACCAACTTGTTCACATTCACCTCTTACAAAGGATACGACCCGGAAGTAAATACGGGAACGGAAGGTGGATATAAAGTTTATTCGGCAAATGTACTCCGGGGTATGGACTTCACCGCATACCCATCGGCAAGAACGTATACTTTTGGTTTTAAGATTACACTATAATGAAAAGAATCATGAAAAGATTAAAAATAATGGTATTATGCACCCTGACAGTGACGTTAAGTTCGTGTCTGGATATGCTGAACAAAACACCGATATCACAACTGAGTGTCGATAAACTATTTGAAACGGTAGACGGAGCCGAAGCTGCCGTAGCCGGATGTTAAAGCTTCCTTTACGGAACCGGCTATTATAGCCAGGACAGATGGTGTTTCGCTTTCGAAGGTACCGATATATCCGGCAGTGCGGGCGGTTCCGCCAATTATCAATGGACTTCGGGCGAAAACAGATGGAGTGACTGGTGGCTTACCACTTATCAGGCTATCGGTGCCTGCAACACAGCCATAAGCCGCATTAAAGAATCGACGTTCGATGAAAACAAACGTATTCTTCTGTTATCAGAAGCCCGTTGTCTGCGTGCTTTCTATTACTATCACGCATTGACATACTGGGGAGGCGTGCCTCTGTTAGAGGATGAAATCACTTCATTAGATCAGGTGAAAAACGTAAAAAGGGCCACAAAGGATGAACTGGCCAAGTTCATTATCGACGAACTCGAAGAGGTGTCTCCACTATTGGAAAAGAACCCCGCTGTTGTAGCCAGAATCAGTAAAGGTGCCTCCTACACCTTATTAGCAAAGATGTATCTATTACAAAAACAATGGGAAAAAGCGGCAGGTGCATGCGAAGAAGTCATGGGATTGAATAAATACAAATTATTCGACAATTACAGCGACATCTTCTCCCAAGCCTTTGAGAACGAACAGGAGCACATCTTCTCCATACAATTCAATGCCGACTATACCGATTTCACGGCTCGTATGTTGTGGTATCTGGGCCCAAGCAAAGAAGAATGGGACAAATTCAACGGGTTGGGAGGCAGTTCTGCCCCCACTTCATTCTACAATAAATACGACGAATGGGATTTACGTCTCGAACACAATCTGGCCAAAACGTGGCGCGGGCAACCTTTCAAGGACAGCCGCATCGCTGTTATCAAATATTGGGACAGAACCGGTAAGCAGATGCTCGACCATGACGGTTTAAATTTCCCCGTATTTCGTTATGCCGATGTTCTTTTGATGTATGCTGAAGCACTGAACGAATGGAAAGGCGCCCCTACCGAAGAGGCCTACGATGCCGTAAATGAGATCCGTCTACGAGCCGGTATAGACGAAGTAGAGGATCTGAATTACAAGCAGTTCCAATCCCTTATCCAAGATGAGCGCGCCCGCGAACTCTGCTATGAAGGACACCGCCGGTTCGACCTTGTACGATGGGGAATACTCGTAGAGACCGTAAAAAGAGTCAGTAAGGAGATCAACTCCAAAGGTGGCGAATATGTGAGCGAAGCGCACAACCTTTGCCCCATTCCTCAAACAGAGATTATCAAAAATTCAAATTTAGAGCAGAACCCGGGATATGAAACCACTCAAAAATAATAGTAAAATGAAAGCAACCGTAAAATTAATACTCTTTCTGATCACTCTTTCCTTTGTAGCCTGCGATAAAGACGAGGATGACTTTTCAAAAAAGGACAGCTATCTCTACGTATGGAACGTACGCACCTGGGAGGTTGGTAAAGAAAGCAAACTATCCGACATCAAAGTCACCTATTTCTTCAAAGGCGATACCACCCGCGTACAGAATATCAACTTCTGGGTAATCAAAGAGAAAAGTACGCTCTATGCCGAAGACGCGATGGAGTACACTGACAAGGCTTTTCAGATAAGCCGTCTCCAGAAAGATCCCGATCAGAAAGAATTTAAGAACCAGTGTTCGTTCCGCTTCGACGGGAGCATCACTACCGATTTCGACGGTGACCCCATCGTAGCCGGTGGAAAATACCGTCTGGTAGTGAAAGCCATCGCCACCGACGATCTGGTGGTAGACAGCCCCACCATCGAATCAGGCGTATTCGAGATCTATGACCCCAATAAACCTCAAGAATAAACTTTGTGTAACTTAATAATAAAAGAACAATGAAAAAGAATCTATTTTTATGTCTATTTGCCTTGTTAGGCTTTCTCAGTGCAGCCGCACAAACAACGGGAAACAAAGGTTTTAAACTGAACGTCAATTCCGGTGATGCTTATCTGAATTGCGGAGATATCACCCAACTCAACAAAGCAGGCGCCTATACCATCGAATCATGGGTAAATATAACCCTGGATGATCTGGCCGACCGTTTCATTATTTTCAAGAAAGAACAACCCGACGAACGTAACCGTATCAAAGTACAGGTAGAGAAAAGCGGGCAAATCTATGTAATGCAAGCCAACGGAGCAGACGGTGCTTACGCACAAACTTCTGCCGGATGCTATCCGAAAAGCGGCTGGCATCACATCGCCTTAGTCTACGACGGAACCAAAGAAAGTACCGATGAGGGAGTCATCATTCTCTATATCGACGGTATCCGCCAGTCTTTCTCCAATGCATTCTTTAAACCGACCACCGGTGATATCGACGCGCCTTTCGTATTGGGCGGTGCTTCTCTTGCCTGTTATGACGAAGTCAGAATATGGAATAAAGCCTTGGATCTGGAAACGATCTCTAAATGGAAAAGTTATAAAGTGCTCGATTCTCACCCGGAAAAAGCTAATTTAGTAGCTTACTACGATTTCCAGAATGTTTCCGGGACTACTGTTCCCGATCTGCAAGGTGCTTATCCGGCTACTTTCAAAACAACGGAAGCGGAAATTAAGGACATTGACCTGAAAATATTCGAAGAAGTAGGAGAAATGACAATCGAAAGTGCCATGGTTTCTCAAAAAACCGGTAATGCTTATGCTAAAGAGGAAAATATCGAATTGCTTACTTTAAAAATCAATACAGTCGGTGCCGGCGAGCTTTCACTCAGCGGACTGGATTTTTCTTTGGACGGTACTACAAAACTTAGCGATATTGCCAGCATCAACGTATATTATGCCGGAGACAAAGCCCAAATCACAGACGAATCGTTCACGATGAACTATCAGGCACTCCGTCCCGGTACTACCGGCAAGTTAGAACTGCGTGACGAAGTAAATGCCGGAAAACAAGCGCTTCTTGTGGGCAACAACTTCTTTATCGTTGCTGTCCGATTGAAACCGACAGCTACCGACCAGAACAAATTAGACGGCCAGATCACCAAACTGTATTTCAGCAACGGTAACAGCATCACTCCTGAAAATCCGAATCCCGATGGTGATATGACCATCCGTCAGATCAATAAACTGGATGAGGCTGCCTATACGCAGAAATGTAAAGATTACAATAACAAAGTCGTTTTCGGCTGGTTCCCCTGGTTCAGTGTTACCACCATCGACAAGGTAGACTGGAAAGGACTTACTCATGTGGCTCCCATCGGTTTTGAAATCGACAAAGGCAACTATACTCCGACTTTCGAGGATAAAGGCATCAACTTGAAATGGCCGTGGATCGATTTTATCAATGACGCACACAAAAACGGTGTGAAAGTACTTGCCGCCATCACCGGTAATGTGCGCGACGGAGGAAACACCGCCTTCTATGTAGATCTATTCGGAGATTCCCAGAAAATGCGTACGGCTGCTGCCGCCATCGCCAAGTTTACAGACAAATACAATCTGGACGGTATCAACATGGATATTGAAGAGTTTTATAACTCTGTACCCAATCACGGTGCTAAATACAACGAACTGATCAAATACATCAAAGAGGAATTGGATAAGATCAATCCGGATTTCGAACTTTCCGTAGCTACCTACCCGGGCAATGAAAGCAACGAATGGAACTTCAAAGGCATGCTCCAAAGTGCCGACTATCTGACCATCATGATGTACAACATCGGACAAACTTTTACCTGCCCGTTGAACGATGCGCAAAGAAGAATCAAACAATTCTGGCTGGATATCAATATCCCGGCATCCGATATCGTCATCGCATGGCCTTATTACGGCAATCTTTATAAGAACGGTTCTAAAGTCGGTACAGCCACTTTAGGTGATGTGCCCAAATATTCTAAAGACAATAACATCACTTGGGACGATGCAGCCAAAGGTAATGTTTACAAGTACACCGATGAAGACGGTGCCAATATGACAGCCTATACGGAAGACCTCCAGAGCCTTCGCCTGAAATACGATTATACCATCAAAGGCGGTTTCAAAGGTATCGGAATCTGGGCATTAGGCCAAGATGCCGGCATGGAAGAAGAAGCTTACGGGTTAATTCGTGAATTCTATGATTCCACTTATCAAGGAACAGGAATCAGCACTACCCAATCCAGTGGCAATATATCCGTATATCCTACACTGGTTGAAGACGAGCTGTTCGTCAACCTCAATGGCAATGACGAAACCAATCTGACAGTTACCGTTTACGGCACGATGGGACAGATATTGAAACAAGAAAACCTGTCCGACGGCACACGCTTCATCCACCTCAATAACTTGCCTACCGGTTACTACGTGGTAAAAGTGCAATGCGACTCGGAAACAGCAAGCTTTAGAATTATCAAGAAATAAAAAACACTTCGTTTTTTTATACGATTCATAATATACCCGGGTTGGAATCCGTTTTTATTCTAACCCGGGTTTTCTTCGAAAAAGTTTTCAATAAATAGAGATACAATGAAACACAAGCTCCTTCTATTCGCCCTGCTAACAGCCAGTTTGCCTATTTTTGCAACCGGCTCTATCAAAGAACGTTTATCCCCCAATGAAACGTTATGGTTCACTTATCCCGCCCAAAATTGGTCGGAACAGGCTTTACATATCGGCAACGGCTATATGGGAGCTTCCTTTTACGGTGAAGTAGAAAAAGAACGCTTTGACATAGCCGAAAAGACATTCTGGACGGGAGGTCCTCACTCTGTTCCCGACTTCAATTACGGAGTTGTCAAAGGAGGTAAAGACAAGATTGCCGCTATCCGCCGGTCCATCACAGATCGTCGTTTTGCAGAAGCCGATTCTCTCTCCCGTCTCTATATGGTAGGAGACTATACAAACTACGGTTATTTTTCAATGGTCGGTAACCTGTTTGTGGACTTTGGAAAGAAAAACCAGCCGGTACAGAATTATCTGCGTGGTATTGATCTGTCTACTTCCCGGGGGTTCGTCGAATATACCCAAGGAGATATCCGGTTCAACCGCGAATACTTTTGCAGTTATCCCGACAAACTGATGGCACTCCATTTCACAGCCGACCAAAAAGGAAAGATCAGCTTTTCCCTTTCCCATTCGCTTGTTTATCAGCCCGAAAAAGTAACAGAAGGTAAGGATGAACTCATTTTCAACGGAATCATCCAAGGAAACGGACTGGGCTATACCATCCGTATGAAAGTACTTCACCAAGGCGGAAGTATCAAAGTGGGACACCAGCAAATTACAGTCGAAGGAGCCGATGAAGCTACCGTCTTTTATACGGTCGATACCGAATATTCCCCCGTATATCCGCTTTATAAAGGAGAAAAGCCTCGTCAAACGACCGAGAAAACAATAAAAAGTGCTATCACTAAAGGTTACGAAACAGTCAAACACACCCATATATCCGATTATCAGACATTGTACAACCGTGTTAAATTCACCCTTTCCGGTGACACGGCTTCCGAAAAATTACCAACCGATATACGCGTAAAGCAATTACAGCAAGGATTTACCGACGACGCTTCCCTCAAAGTACTGTGGTTCAACCTCAGCCGGTACCTGCTGATAAGTGCCTCCCGCCCGGGAACATTACCCTCCAATCTGCAAGGTGTATGGAATACCTTTGAAAAAGCGCCCTGGAATGGTAACTTCCAAAGCAATATCAATCTTCAGGAGATGTACTGGGGTTGCGGGCCTACCCAGCTCCCGGAGTGCGAAGAGGCTTATCTGGAATGGATCGAAGGTTTGGTAGAACCCGGACGAAAAACAGCCGGAGAGTATTACGGAACCAAAGGCTGGGTCAGCCACTCCACCGGAAACATCTGGGGACATACCGTTCCCGGTGACGATATCCTATGGGGACTTTATCCGTCAGGAGCCGCCTGGCATTGCAGGCATCTGTGGGAACATTATGCTTTCGGCGGAGACAAATCTTATCTTGAAACCAAAGGATATCCTATCATGAAAGAAGCCGCCGAGTTCTGGTTGGAAAATATGGTAGAATACCAGAAGCATTTCATTATCGCCCCCTCCGTGTCGGCCGAACACGGCATTGAGATGAAAAACGGTTCTCCGGTAGATTATTCTACCGCAAACGGCGAACAAACCGCAGGACGCATCTTCACCCTACCAGCTTATCAGGATATCGAAATGGTCTATGATTTGTATACCCATGTGATAAAGGCATCGGAATGTTTAGGAATCGATTCCGCATTTCGTGAGAAAGTGACTATTGCCAGAAACAAGCTATTACCTTTGAAAATCGGTCGCTACGGACAACTGCAGGAATGGATAGACGATGTAGACAACCCACGCGATCATCACCGGCATATCGCCCACCTCTATGCCCTGTATCCGGGAAACATGATTTCGTACAGTCAGACCCCTGCACTGGCACTGGCCGTCAAAAAATCATTAGAGATGAGAGGAAAAGGAAAGTTTGGCGAAAGATGGCCCCATACCGGCGGTAATTGGTCTATGGCATGGCGTACCGCTCTTTGGACAAGACTTTATGAGGGTGATCAAGCCATCGGCACTTTCAACCAAATGATTAAAGAAAGCGGTTATGAAAACATGATGTCCAACCAATCGGGGAACATGCAGGTCGATGCCACAATGGCAACCTCCGGGCTCTTTGCCGAAATGCTCCTACAATCGCAGGAAAGGTTTATCCATCTCTTACCGGCTCTGCCTACTGAATGGCCGGAAGGAAAAATCAAAGGTTTAATGGCGAGAAACGGTTATCGGGTAAATATGGAATGGAAATACGGGAAGTTGATGAAAGCGGAAATCATACTCCCGCACAAGGCGGATAAACCGATGGTGAAAGTGCAAGGCAGTTACTTGCCGGAATCAGACAACAGGGTTGTTCTTATTCAAGAGGCGGGCATAAACAACTGATAATGAACACTTATAAGAGTATATACTTTTACACTGCAAAAATATACACTATTGCATGATAATGGTATATACTCTTGTATATTAAAAGTACATACTATTCTGAAATAGCAACTGCATAATAAAAACGGATGAAAGCGGACGAAACACCAACTATGAATTAGTTCTATAAAGATTTTGCAAAGAACATGAGTCTTATTTACCATAACTACATTATCATCAGAATTGCAATTAGTGAATACTAACCCTAAAATTATAAGTATAAGGCTAATAATTTTCTTTATTTTATTTCAAGTATTTAAGTTTTAACGAATTATCGGCTATACGTATCGTTTTAAAATAAAAAGTCGATTTGCGAATGATTTTTCCTTTTGGAAGGATACCCTCTGTTTTTTATCCCTATTTTTGCAACCATAAACAAATTGTACATGGATATTTGGAGCAATAAGAAACGTTCCGCTGTTATGGCTAAGATACGTAGCAAGGACACGAAACCGGAATGGATTGTGCGTCGTTACTTGTTTTCCCGCGGATATCGATACCGCAAGAATATGAAGGGGCTGCCGGGAACTCCCGATATTGTGCTGCGCAAGTATGGCATCGTGATCTTTATCCACGGGTGCTTTTGGCATGGGCACGAAGTAGATGGTACTACGCCGAAGACCAATCAAGAGTTCTGGATAAATAAGATTGAAAGGAATAAGTGCCGTGACGCAAAGAACAAAGAGGCATTGCGGAGAATGGGTTGGAGAGTAATGACCGTATGGGAATGTCAGTTAAAGCCTGCGGTAAGGCAACAAACGTTACTGGAGATTGAATACCATATCAATCATTCCTATTTAGAACGTTTCAAGCAGAAAACTTCCAAATTTTATGCTATCGAAGAAAATGAAGAAGCCCCCAATATGGTGGCCGAGGGTGGAGTGGAGTATAGCAAGCAGTAATTTACACGGAATAAATAGATTTACTATTTTGTTTCATTTTGACCATTTCAACGAAAGAAGCCAATGTCTCTATTTCCGGTTGAAATTCCTTGTCGAACGAGGCACGGTACGAAGCCGGGACAACGAGTTTAAGGTGTTCGTGCTTCATTTCCCGCAGTTGATTTTTAGAAATCCCTTGCTGCAAAGTAAACAAATATTTTGTTTCAATGCGATTGGCTTCATTCAGCACTTGCCTCCAGCGGTCTTTACAGGTTGTTTTCGCACCCAGAAATACCAAATTCTCCGAAGGGAATAGCAAGTTGTGATAAGCTTCTCCGTTAGGGAACAGAAAATCCGGTTTTTTATTGTCTTCCGTAACTGCCTGTTCTTCAAATTCCAACTGCGCAGCCGTGAATATCGTGGCAAGATGGTGTTCCAAGGATTTGCCTGCACGGGATTTGCGACGGTTTAGAATGACATTGGAAAACTTGACCAATTCCTGACAGTTGGGAAAAGAAACACTATAAATAGGGGCATAAACTTTTTCCTCAAAAGCACGAAACAAACTATATTCCGTATCAATCCATTTTAGTAATTGCAAGTCAGGATTCTTACAGACTTCAGTATCCGTAATTTTGTGAACCTTGTTATATATCTCTCTGGCAAATTTGGCCATTTGCTTGGTTTCTGGAAAATTTGTATATAAAGTAACAAGTTCTTGAATACCTGTTTCCAATTGTTTTTCCGGGGTATCAGCCTGTTTGACGTCAATCAGCTGATTAGTCATTTCCGAAGAGAGATTGAAATAAGCGAAGAAATCATCAATGTCTTGGTCTGTTTGTAAGATAAAACCATGATAATAGTCTTCACTTTGCTGTGCTATGATAAGCAAGTCGCCGACATTGTCTTCTTCAAAAAATGGAAAACTCTTACCGAAGCGAGTTATCCTGTATTCGTTTCGTGTTCCTTGCCCATAATAGATGAAGCGACTTTCTGTAACAAAGTCATCTTGCCATTTCACTTTTACTAATTTATCCTTATTTTCGCCTTTTTCTCCCGGGACATCAAACAAAAGTGGCGCAGCACATTTTGGTATATAAAATCCGGCTTGGTGTGAACCGTTCTTGCCCGTGTCATTGGCAGTGATAAAACGGCAAAATGCGTGTTTTGCATTTTGTACTTTACATATTGCACTATTCAATATTTCACTCATGACAAATCAACTGGTTAACAATGTTTTTATTAACTGCTCGGAAACGGCCGTAATAAGAGGTACTACAACTGAATTTCCACATTGTCGGTAGGCTT
>ERZ860388.1325-NODE-1325-length-16569-cov-4.777219_pt1 | contig 16569 bp, 10 predicted proteins | sample MGYA00509978_ERZ860388 | MGnify/ENA primary metagenome ERZ860388 (study PRJEB30046, sample SAMN00715225) | human gut metagenome | study: EMG produced TPA metagenomics assembly of the A metagenome-wide association study of gut microbiota in type 2...
CCTGCTGAAGCTGGGTCTGCCCCTGCGGCGGTTCAAGACTGGCACCCCGCCCCGGGTCAACGCCAGGAGCGTGGACTTTGACGAGATGGAACTCCAGCCCGGCGACGCCTTGCCGGTCCCCTTTTCATACGGCACCCAATCCCCGCCGGAGAATCGGGCGGTCTGCTGGCTCACCTGGACCACGGAGGAGACGCTCCGGATCGTCCGGGAGAATCTGGACCGGGCGCCCATGTACTCCGGCGTCATCGAGGGGGTGGGCCCCCGCTACTGCCCCTCCTTTGAGACCAAGGTGGTCCGGTTCCCGGACAAGCTCCGCCACCAGCTGTTTGTGGAGCCCATGGGCCTCCAAACAGAGGAGCTGTATATCCAGGGCTTTTCCTCCTCGCTTCCGGAGGAGGTGCAGATTCAGATGCTTCACAGCGTGCCGGGACTGCGGCACGCCGTCATGACCCGGCCTGCCTACGCCATCGAATACGACTGCATCGACCCCCTGGCCCTGCGGCCCACCCTGGAGTGCAAGGCTGTGCCGGGCCTATACGGTGCCGGGCAGTTCAACGGTTCTTCCGGGTACGAGGAGGCGGCGGTCCAGGGCTTTGCGGCCGGGGTCAACGCCGTGCGGAAGCTGCGGGGCGAGTGCGATTTCATCCTCTCCCGGTCGGAGAGCTACATCGGCACCCTCATCGACGACCTCGTCACGAAGGGCACGGAGGAGCCGTACCGCATCATGACCTCGCGCAGCGAATACCGGCTGCTGCACCGGCAGGACAACGCCGACGAGCGGCTTACGCCCATCGGCTTCCGCATCGGCCTCATCCCTGCCGCGCAGGCACAGGCCGTCGCGGAGAAATACGAGGCCGTCCGGCGCGAGCAGCGCAGGCTGGAGCACACCGGCGTGCCCGCCGGTCCGGAGCTGAACGGGTTTCTGCAGGCGCGCGGCTCGGCGGAGGTCGTCAGCTCCGCGCGGCTGGCGGACCTGCTGCGCCGCCCGGAGCTGCACTATGCAGAGCTTGCTCCCTTCGACCCGGAGCGGCCGGAGCTTCCGGCGGCCGTGACGCGTCAGGTTGAGATCCGGGTGAAATATGCGGGGTATCTCCAGCGGCAGGAGCAGCAGATCGAGGCCTTCCGCCGCGAGGAAGCCCGCCTGCTGCCGGAGGATGCGGACTATGCCTCCATTGCCGGGCTGCGCCTCGAGGCGCGGCAGAAGCTGGCCGACATCCGCCCGCGCTCCATCGGGCAGGCCGGGCGCATCTCCGGCGTTTCGCCCGCGGACATTGCCGTGCTGCTGATCTGGCTCAGCCAGCGCAATGAAAATTCGACCGATCACGCGGAATAACGGGACGTCTCACGGTAATTCCGTGAATAAGAATATTTTTTCACCTTTTTCCTCTTAGAGTATCATATTTTCTGCCGTTTCCGCATGTTTGTCGAAGAACGTCGACGAAAAAGCAGACATTTTCAGGGAAAGTCATTGCAAAAGCGGGCCGAATATGTTAAATTAGAAGCACCGCTTGTACATCCATGCGGAAATGAGAGAATCTACGAGGAGGAGAGTTGTTACATGGAAAAAATGTATCGGGTCCTGCTGGCAAACGGCAGCGAAGAGTTTTGTGGGAAGCTCGGCGTTGCCCTGAAGCAGACGAATCGGTATTCCGTGGTCGGCTCGGCTTGTGACGGCGTTCGCGCCATCAGCCTGCTGAAAGAGCTGAAACCGGATCTGCTGGTCGTCGACCTCATGCTGCCGCAGGCGGACGGCCTGTCCGTGCTGAAGGCAGCGGCCGGGCTGGATCCAAAGCCAAAGCTTCTGGTTTTGGTGGAGTTCGTAACGGAATATGTGTCTTCAATGTTTATGACGCTCGGCGTGCAATATATCATGCTGAAACCATGCAGCTGCCGTGCCGTCGTGGAGCGTCTCGACGAGATCTGCGAGAGCGCCGTTTCGCGCAAACCCGCCATCGCAGCAAAGCGCAACGCCAACATCGAGTCCATGGTCACCTCGATCATTCACGAGATCGGCGTCCCTGCGCACATCAAGGGCTATCAGTATCTCAGGGAGGCGATCCTGATTGCCGTCAATGACATGGATGTTATCAACGCCATCACCAAGGTGCTCTATCCGCAGGTGGCCAAGACGTTCGCCACGACGCCCTCGCGCGTCGAGCGCGCCATCCGCCACGCCATCGAGGTCGCGTGGGACCGCGGCGACCTGGAGACGCTGCAGCGCTTCTTCGGCTACACGGTGTCGAACACGAAGGGCAAGCCGACGAACAGCGAGTTCATCGCCCTCATCGCCGACCGCCTGCAGCTCCAGCTCCGCAGCCCCGAGGCTGCGGCCATGTGAGCCGGGGGATGGAGAAAACCTCCCGAACACAAAAGAGAGCAAAAATTTTCCCGCCTGCTTGTGCAGGCGGGATTTTTTACGGCATAGACGCACGGGTTTATTACGAAAAAGCAATCCGCCTCTGTATCGCACAGGGGCGGTTTTGCTTATTTGTCATACGGGACTCGGAAATAGTCCAAATACTTCCGAAACCTGTCCTGTGCAGCTAGACAAGTATCACGCAGATAGCCGCGCTCGTTCTGCCATTCCTTCAAGCCGCGGTAGTAGAACATCTTGATGTCGTCCTCGATGATAAACGGCACGATGTTGTTCCGCAGGCATTCTTTGAAAAGGAGCAGGCGCCCGACTCTGCCGTTGCCGTCCTGGAACGGATGGATGCGCTCAAAGCGGTAGTGAAAGTCGAGCAAATCGTCAAAGGTTTTGCGCGTGATAGCGTTGTACTCGGCAAGCAGCTTCTTCATCTCCAAGCCGACATTCTCCGGCGCAGTGGTATCCATGCCACCGACCTCGTTGGGCAATTTCTTGTAGTCCCCGACGGCAAACCAGTCGAGGCGGGAATCGGAAGTTCCGTTTTTCAGAACGGCGTGCAGCTGCTTGATGAACGCCTCGCTCGGAGCATAATTGGCATTGTCGATCACCATATCAATGCACTTGAAATGGTTGGCGGTCTCGACCACATCGTCAACCTTGACCGTCCCGTCCGATGCGCCGATGGTGTTCGTCTCAAAGATATAGCGCGTCTGATCGTGAGTAAGGCGACTGCCCTCCATGTGGTTGGAGTTATAGGTCAGATCGATTTGGATTTTATGATAAATACCGCCGTGCAGCTTCGCCGCTTTTTCGGCTTTCAGCACCTCAAGAAGGGTCTTTGGTGTATCGGTTTTCTTGTTCATGCGATCGGGCTTCTCCGCGGTTTCGGGTATGTTCCATGTCTTTCCGGTCAGAAATGCACCGTCGATTTTTCCTTCGGCACAGTACCCTCGCACGCTGCGTTCGGAAACGCCCCACCTTTTCGCCGTTTCCGCGACAAAAATATATTTCATAGAGATCCCTCACTTTCTGCACAGGGATAGTATAGCACATTATCGGCAAAATATAAAGAACAATTTATGAAGCAATATTTGAATTTTGCCGATAACGGCAATTGTACGCGCACGGAGCAGGCGCAGTACATTTTCACGGAGTTCGTCCCGACGCACCGGGACAATGGAAGTGGGGGACAGATACACAGAGGAACGGGAAAACGGCAAAAAGCACCGCCTGCCGAACGGACAGGCGGTGCAGATCTGGCAAATCTACCGCTCATGGATACAATGCACCATGTTTTGAAGGCATGGTGCATTGTTTTATGAGTTTTGTTTTGATGGGCTGGGACACTGCGGACGGAAAGGACAGAATATAACCTATTTTATTGTTCAATTCCGCGATATCCATGTTTTTCTGCATTCCCAAGCAAATAAAGGAACGCAAATGCAGGAATTCGTAGTAGATCTTTACCGCACTTTGTGTTATGAACTCCATAATCGTCCGCATTCTTGGTTATAATGATTGCTGCCGACGATTCCTCACACAATTCTACGATCGCATCATCATCCGCAATTGGCGCACCTTCTCTGTATTTAACTTCAATGAGGATGTTTTTCGTATTAGGATAGTCCACCACAATATCAATTTCTTTTCCTTTCTTACCGCCCCTGAAGTAACCAACAGATGTGGCATATTGATAGTAAAACGCAGCGACATGCTTGTAAACAGCCGTTTCAACAATCTTTCCCATCTCAACAGGGTCCGTCAAAACAGAATCATCCATCAAAACAGCATTCCGAATTGCCGCATCGGCGATATAAATTTTAGGACGCGCCTTTAATACCTTTTTCCCTGCCATATCAACCGGCCAACTCTGATAAATCAAATTTGCACTTTCCAGATACTGAATATAGTTTTCTACAGTTGTGCGAGATACACCGTTCAGTTCTTTCGTAATTGCCTCAATCGATACAATTTCCGAAGATACATTGCAGAGGTATAAGAAAATTCTCTCCAGCTCCGTTGCGTTACGGATATTGTACAGCGAGGGAAGATCACGCTTCAGAACTTTATCCACAACATCTTCTCGCATGATCTGCTGCGCCATCAAATCATTGTCAGCCAATGCCAACTCCGGAAAACCGCCAACCTGCAAATACCGCATAAAATGATTTTGGACCTTGGAGAGCTGCATCATAATTTGAGTCCGCTCAATTTGACTTTTTTGGAGCAGTGTTGTTATTTTCAAATCGGAGGCAATATTGGGGCGATCCAAATTCAGCAGTTCGCAGTACTCATAAAAAGACATCGTTGGGACTTGTATAACGGTCCAACGGCCGGCACCACTTTCTCTACTGCCTTTCATCAACGCTGGGCTGGCAGAGCCGGTTGCAACAATACGGGTGTTGGGTTGTGTATCATAAATGATCTTTAACCATCGATCCCAGTCCTGTGCGTACTGCACCTCATCAAAGAAGTAATAGGCATCCTGCTCTGCATAGATATTTTCATGATAACACTCCAGAACATCCTGAAATTGGCTGAGCTTCAGCATAGGATGATCCAAAGAAATAAAAACAATTTTCTGCGGTGCCACACCTGACTTTAACAGCGCTTCGATCATTTGGTATTGGATGGTTGTTTTTCCAACGCGTCTCGTCCCGGTCAAAACCACAGAGCGGCGAATTCCTTTATCCGTCAACCGCTTCATCGCTTCGTGGAATGCAAACCTCTTGTAGGTTTTTGACATCTGCGGGCTAACTGTCCCGGTTTTCCACCACGGATTATAAGCACTCAGAACTTTGAGGATGCTCTCTTTTGTTGTAATAGCCATTGAGATCAGCTCCTTTTTCAAAATAATATCCGCAAAATCAATTTTTGTCAAGGATTATTGATAGTATACTATGAATGTTTTCATGAAAATATTGATTATTTCTATTGTAATCCGCATTAAAAAACTTTTCCCGTTCCAGTTTTCCGATAATATTTTCGTGGAGTCAGATTTCTGAGGCACACTTTCGATCAAGCAATAGCGCAATCAGTTTTTGCTGTTTGCACTTTGGTATTTTGTTTGCTGATTCGGATGGCTCTTTGATGAATCAGGTGATACTGATGTTCAATGTGCAAAGTAAGACAAAGTCTCTTTGCTGATTCAAGCAAATTTTGCCAAATCAGCAAAGAGCATTTGAATGTTTCATCAAAATCAAAGTCAAACCGTAACAAGCCATAATTATTGGCAGGGGATGTTAAGTTTCCGCACGCTTTCGTTTTATGCGGAAATTTCGTAAATGATAACGTAAGCGCATAATAAATGACGTCCTGTGAAAGCAACGGCGCCTGTGAGATAATAAGGGTATCAAGAATTACTGAGAATACCAGCCCGGTTCTGTCCTTTTTGTCCTTTCTGTCCCGGGGGTACAAAGGAAAGCCGTCCATGACCGGAGTTGTTCTCGGCCGTGGACGGTTTCCTATATCAATATAAAATAATAATTTATCGTTTGTATTCTTATAACGATTGCAATTCTCACAAGCTGTGCTTTTGGGAACACCCGGCTGCGGCAAATGGGACATCACGGTCTGTTCAACGGTAGAAATGTTCCGAAAATCCCTGATTTCACGCAGAAAACACCTACAGAACAGCAGAAAATAAAAAATTACCGTTGTTGATATGGTATCAACAACGGTAACTGATTTGGTGCGAGTGGTGATACAGAACTTTTTGAAAAAGCCAGTAATAGCAACGGTTTTCAAGGCGGACGAGTAGCAAATAACTTGTATATATCCCCTTTTCGGGCGACTGTTTTTCAGACAGCCGCCCTTTTTCTATGCCAAAATTCAAGTGTCGTGATTAGGGTGGAAAATCTGCTGTTTCTTTCGCTGTGGCTTGCGTTCCGAACAGGGCGCAGGTGTATTCCCATGCGGGAGACGGTGGAGGCGTACAGGCAGACAAACCGCCCAAAATCAACACTTTTTATTTTCAGAGGAAGGAGGTGCAAAGATGGCTGTATTCCGTATCGAAAAGACCCGTGATTACACGGTCATGTCGAATCACCATCTGCGGGATATGTCCCTGTCGCTGAAAGCAAAGGGACTTTTATCCCTCATGCTGTCCCTGCCGGAGAACTGGGACTACACCATGAAGGGGCTTGCCCGTATCTGCAAAGACGGCATCGACAGCATCAGCGGCGGCATCCGAGAGTTGGAGGAACACGGCTATCTGATCCGTGAGCGTGTGAGAGGCGCAAACGGTCAGCTTGGCTCTATCGAGTACACCATTCTGGAGCAGCCCAAAGAGCCGACACCTGCACAGGAAAAACCTGTACGGGAAAATCCCGTACAGGTAAATCAAACATTGCTCACGCCTGTTCAGGAAGAACCCGCCCAATTAAATAAAGATAGATCAAGTAACGATCCATCAAGAACTGATTTATCAAGTACGGAGATATCAAATCCTATCCAATCAAATCCCCCTATCCTGACATTCGTAATGTGTTATGAGCTGATCCAGCTTGTGACAGAGAAAAACAATCTGCACGACGATGTATGCTAATAGCGAGGACTTTCAAGTCCTCGATATTACAACGATGGTCAGCTCATTTGTGGCAGAATGGAATGACCAAAATATGAAATTGCATCATGGGGAGGATCTTAATAGCGCGAAATACTCTGCCCGTCCTCGGTTAGCTGTATGCTGCCATCAACAACGGCAATATCAAACAGGTGCGTCTGCGGAGGTTCCTTCTGGTCAATCCCCTGCACACGGACAACGCCGTCGTCCCCGCGGATAAAGGATAAATCATACCATTCCGTGCAGAATAGGGTATCGTATTTCAGCGTGTCTGCCCCAATCTCTGCGGCGCGGAAGGTAAAGGTGAAAAGGCCGGAGGTTCGCCCAAAACCGAGAACGCAGACCTCATCTATTCCGTCTCCATCTACGTCGAAAACGATGGAATCGTAGATCGGGTAGTCGTTATGCAGCAGTGTGTCCCCTTCTCCAAAAAGCATGGCGCTGACTGTTTCTATGTACTGCGCCTGTTTTTCCTCCAGACTTTCTCCGTTTTCAGTGACAATCCAGCACTCCGGGATATAGCTGGAAATAGGATTTTGCCACGGAATGACATGGATATCATCCGGATCGAGCGCATACGCGGCAAGAATATACCGCATTTGCTCACTACTTGCACCGCGAAGCGCCAGCAATTCCTGTGCAGTGCTGTCTCTTGGAGATGCCGTATGCGGAAGCAAGCCAAAGTAATAACTGTCCGGAGCCATCTGCCAGACATAGACATCCAGTCCTGCGGACGCATCCAGATCGAAGTATTCCGGATACTGCACACGAAGCGGTTGCAAATCGAATGCCGCGGAAACATCTCCACCGGCGCAGATTCGGCTCAGATATTCCTGAAACTCCCTGTCCGACACCGCATACCGCTTGCCACTTTGCTCAATGTCCACCATTGTGTTATCAGAAAGGCTATATCCGCTGATTCTGATATAACTTCCATCTTGCATCTGCGCACTGATCTGATATCCCGGCGTCAGCCCGGCATATTTATCGCTACGCTTGCAGTTTTTAACTCCAGCCAGACGGGAGTTTAACTCACCGATCTGTGCCGGGGTCATTTCAATGGCAACCGGATCGTCCGCATTTCTCATATCAAAGTGATTTGCAGAAACAATAGTGTTGGCTGACACATCGAATTGGAACCCGATTGGATTTGTCAGGAAACAGACTGCAATCACAGCGCAGACAATTACGGAAGCCAAAACAATCCAGAATGCGGGCTTCTTATAGTTCATCACGGACTTTACACGCTCCTTTACTCCGATTTCACCAAAAGCAAGGGGACACGCTGTAATCAAACGGCGATCGACGCTGCAAGCCACAAGTGCCTGTGTATAATCGGCTCTTTGCTCATTGCTCATCTTCCTGATAACCTTTTCATCACAGGCAAGTTCAATATCCCGGCACAGCAGTATATAGCTGAGCCACATCAGCGGATTGAACCAATGAGTTGTCAGCAGCAGGAAACCGAGTGGCTTCCACCAATGATCCTTGCGGCGGATATGCGTCTGCTCATGGGCAATTACATGATCCATCTCGCGGCTGTCCATATGATACGGGAGGTAGATTTTGGGTCTGATGATTCCCAGCACAAACGGGGAGCAAACCTTCTCGCTTTGATAGATGTTGCCCCGCAGGATTACCGCTTCGCAGACCTTGCGGCGCAAACGCCAGTAACTCACAGCAGAGTAGAGGAAAAGGGCTGCTATTCCGAAAAGCCAAATCCCCGCTAAAACCGGAATCCATATTTGCAGCGGATTTGCACTTGCGCCCGGTGCGGGCGTGAACGAGCCGCTGATTACTGGGTTGATAACATGATTGAGGGCAGGAACACCCGTCTGGACGGAAGGTGACTGCTCCATCATAATGCTCGGGCTGATTGTTTCTGCGCTCGGTATCAGACTCAGTACACTTTCAATCGAAAACGGAAAAACCATCCGCACAGCGACAATGCCCCAAAGCAGAACATTTACCCATTTGGGAGCTTTTTTCAAGCAAAACCGCAATGTCAAAACCGCAATCACAACCCAGCTTGCGGATATGCTCATATTGACGATTTTTAGAAAGAGTTCGCTCATGTTGCTTCCCCCTTTCGGATCCGGTCGATCATCTGTTGCACTTCGTCAAGTTCGTCATTAGATAAATCCTGCCGTTTGGTAAAGGCAGCGATAAAAGCAGGAAGAGAGCCTTCAAACTTCTTTTCCACCAGTTCATCGATCTCACACGCCTGCGCTTCATCCTTTGATACAAGAGCGGTCACAATACCATCTTCATTTTTCAGTACGCCGCGTTCCCCAAGGCGTTTGATAACGGTATAAGTCGTGGTTCGCTTCCATCCCAACTGTTCCTGACACAGCTTTACAAGCTGCGCAGCGGAAATTGGTTCATGCTCCCACATAATCAGGCAGAAACGATATTCACCCTCATGAATCTTTGGTATCTCCATATGCAAGCCCTCCTTGTCTACTATGGTAGACTCTGTGTATAGTCTACACGATTAGACATTCAAAGTCAATAGAGTTCATAGAAAAGTTACACAGGCAGCCGCAGAAAAAGCGGCTGCCTTTTCTATCTGGACTTTGCCAAATCGCTCACGTCAGACCGTAGTAGTGGTGAAAAGCGGGCAGGATGATCTATCCCAAACGCTTTATTCGCAGAAGTGGCCAAAAAGCGTTTTTGAGATTGTAGTACGCTCATGTAACGACCTCCGCCAAGCGTGAAGCGGCAAAAACAATGGGCAGCATTCTCTCTGGCGCGGTATAGTGCTTTCCGCTATCCGCTCCCGTTGGGGTCAGCGTTTGGGTCAGAAAAAACAGCAAGTAAGTTATTGGGCAAAAAAGTACGAAAAAAGTCCTGATTTCGCGAGAAATCAGGACTTTCTGGTTGCGGAGACAGGACTTGAACCTGCGACCTCCGGGTTATGAGCCCGACGAGCTACCAACTGCTCTACTCCGCGATATGAAATGAGGGGCAATGCCCCAAGTGCTTATATAGGATACCACATTCTTTTGGATTTGTCAAGCACTTTTTTATGGCGCGGCAAGCTGCCGCAGAGGGGGCGGCCCCTGCGGCAGGCCCTGCGGCGATCAGAGGTAGGCCTTCATGGCCTCGGTGGCCTTCTCGGGGTCCTCGGAGACGACGACGGTGAAGGACATGTTGTTCGCGGCGCCAAACTTATCGCACCACAGGACGAAGTCCTCGACCTCGGCGACGCCGGCCTCCTCGACGAGCTTATAGAAGCTGTCGATGAAGATGTGGCTGATGTCGAAATTGCCCGCATGCAGGCCGCTGATGAAGCCCTTCAGGAACGTCAGCGTACCCATGGAATACTCCTGATAGTCGATCAGGCGAACGCGGATATCAATATCGTAACGGAGCTTGGTGCCCTTTTCGATGCAGACCATGCTGCCGGTTTCGTTCTTTACGGCCTCGTTGATGTCGGTGACGAGCTGCTTGGTCTTGCCGGAACCCTTCAGCCCCATGATCAGTTTGACCATCGGATGATCCTCCTTTGTTCTTCCGGCCGCGCCGGTTATGAGAAGGCCCCGGCACCTTCCGGTACACCTTCCCTGATATCTATTTTACCAAGTTTTTACCCGGATTGCAACACCAATTTGCACATTCGTCCCGCCGCGTCCGTCCGTATACAGGACGGCGCATCTAAAAAGACATTTACGGCCGCCTCACGCGCGGCCGCCGCCCGGCCGGAATGCCGCCAGCAGCCGCGCGGAACGCAAAAACTTTTGCGATGATTGTGCACTATTATGTACAGAAATCGTAGGAAAATCGAGGTAATCATGTGCTTTCTGCACAAAAAAATTATGGAAAGCGAGATATTTTGCTTTTGGCCTGCAAAAGTGGAGAAAGCGTCCCGGCGCCCTTGCATTGCTCCCGGAAACTTGTTAAAATATTCATACCATGGGGACAAAAAGCTCCCTATTTGGAAATTAGAAGGAGGATCTCTAATCATGAAACACATTTGCACGAAGTTCGTGGCGATGCTGCTGGTCATTGCCATGATCGCAGGTGTGCTGCCGTTTGCGTTTGCGGCAAACGTCGGCCCGTTCACGGATGTGAAGGACACCGACTGGTTTGCTTCGAACGTTCAGTACGTTTATGACAACGGACTGATGAACGGCACCACGACAACGACATTCGAACCGGAGTCGAATCTGACCCGCGCGCAAACTGCCATGGTTCTGTGGCGCATCGCCGGTCAGCCCGCTCCCACCGCCAAGGCTCCCTTCACCGATCTGGTGGATGCATGGTATCGTGATGCCATCGCATGGGCCGCAGAGCAGAAGGTCGTCAACGGCCGCGGCGACGGCACGTTCGACCCCGCAGGCTTCATCACCCGCGAAGAGCTCGTCACCATGATCTGGCGCTACGCTGGCGAGGCTGCCTCCGAGCAGGACCTGAGCAATTGGCCGGATGCCGATAAGATCTATGACTACGCCGCCGGCGCCATGAAGTGGGCTGTCGAGACCGGCGTCATCAACGGCAAGGACGGCAAGCTCGCCCCGAAGGACAACGCCCCCCGCGCCCAGTTCGCCGCCATCATCGAGCGCTACATGAAGCTCAATGACACGAAGGCCGACGACATCGTGATCCTCTACACCAACGATGTTCACGCGAACATCACCGGCGGCTCCAGCAAAGCCCCCACGCTGACGTATGAGCAGGTCGCCTGGTACCGCAACAACCTCCAGACCCCGTACAGCCTGCTGGTCGATGCGGGCGACGCCATCCAGGGCGAGGCCATCTCCACCCTGACGCACGGCGAAGCCATCGTTGAGGTCATGAATGCCGCCGGCTATGACTATGCCACGTTCGGCAACCATGAGTTTGACTACGGCATGGATCAGCTGCTCGACACCATCGTCCCGGCCGCAAAGTATCAGTACCTGACCTGCAACTTTGCCAGACTGGACGGCACCGCCATCGCCGGTGTGAAGCCCTATGCCATTGAGACCTTCGGCAGCAAGAAGGTCGCCGTCATCGGCATCAGCACCCCGGAGAGCTTCGTGAAGTCCACGCCCACCTACTTCCAGGACAAGGACGGCAACTACATCTATACCTTCGCCGAGGGCAACAACGGTCAGGACCTGTACGACTCCGTGCAGAAGACCATTGACGCCGCGAAGAAGGACGGCGCCGACTACGTCGTGGCAGTCGCACACCTCGGTATCGACGAGTCCTCCGAGCCGTGGCGCTCCACGGACGTCATCGCCAACACCACCGGCCTGGACGCCGTGCTCGACGGCCATTCCCACAGCACCATCCCGCAGGAGATCGTCAAGAGCAAGGACGGCAAGGACGTCATTCTCTCCTCCACGGGCACGAAGCTGAACAACCTCGGCAAGCTGACCATCAGCGCCGACGGCAAGCTCCACAGCGAGCTCATCAGCGACCGTGAGATCGAAAAGGACGCCAAGACGAAGGAAGTCGTCGACAAGATCGTCGCAGAGTTCCAGGCCCTGCTGAACAAGGTCGTCGCCCACACGGACGTTGACCTCACCACCCAGAACCCCGAGGGCACGGCCCGCGCCATCCGCAACCGCGAGACGAACCTCGGCGATCTGTGCGCCGATGCTTACCGCGTCACGCTGGGCGCTGACATCGCCATCGTCAACGGCGGCGGCATCCGCGCCGACATCCCCGCAGGCGACATCACCTACAATCAGATCATCAAGGTCCATCCCTATGGCAACATGGCCTGCGTCGTGGAAGCCACCGGTCAGGAGATCCTCGATGCGCTGGAAATGGCCTCCCGCAACACGATGGCCGAGTATGTTTCCGAGTCCGTCGATGAGAACGGCAACAAGGTCTATAACGCCGTCGGCGAGATGGGCGGCTTCCTGCAGGTCTCCGGCATGAAGTACACCATCAACACCGCCGTGGAATCCACCGTCAAGACGGACGACAAGGACTTCTTCGTCTCCGTGGAAGGCGCGCGCCGCGTGCAGGACGTTCAGGTCCTGAACCAGACCACCAACACCTACGAGCCGATCGACCCCGCCAAGACCTACACCCTCGCCTCCCATAACTACATGCTCAAGTCCGGCGGCGACGGCATCAACATGTTCCAGGACAACAAGCTCCTGCAGGACGAGGTCAAGATCGACAACCAGGTCCTCATCGACTACATCGTTGATTCCCTCGGCGGCAATGTCGGCGAGCAGTACAAGAACCTCGCAGGCGAGGGCCGTATCACCGTCGTCAATGAAACGAAGCCCGCGCTGAAGGACAATGAGTATGCCCTCAGCACCGAGCTGCCCGACGGCGCAAAGGTCGTCTTCGTCAACCGCTCCGTCAGCAAGGCCATGTCCGCGGCGAATTCCGAGGGCAGCGCCTACAACCGCGCGGGCGTCGATGTCACGCCGGTCGACGGCATCCTGACCACCGATAACGACGAGATCGTCTGGACGGTCGAAAAGACCGAGGGCGGCTTCTTCCTGAAGCGCACCGACGGCAAAAAGCTCTCCATCGGCAATAAGCCCGATGGCGGCACCTACAACAGCATGGGCTTCGACCAGGAGGATAACCCCGTCTGGAAGATCGCCCCGGCAGCCACGGACGGCTGCATCTACCTCCAGAGCGCAACGGCCACCGGCTCCTCCGGCGACCCGAAGAGCGTGGAGTGGTACGCACAGTATTCCAACTTCAGCATGTACTATGTCAGCAGCAGCAACGAAGCGCTGTTTGCCATGGACATGTACGTCAACACCGGCGCGGGGGAACCCGCGCCGGTCGCCACGGTCACGGCCAAGGTCCCTTCCACGCTGCGTGAGGGCGCTGAGATCCCCGCCTACATCACCACTCCGAAGGGCTACAAGGCCGACGGCAGCTTCCCCTTTGTCGTCATGATCCACGGCCACGGCGGCAACCACAACGAGTTTGACGGCTTTGACAAGATCTCCAACGGTCTTGCCGAGCAGGGCTTCGTCGTTGCCACGCTGGACCTCCCCGGCTGCGGCAAGAGCAAGGAGAGCTTCCAGCTCAACACCATGACCAACATGAAGGCCGACGTTCTGGACGTCATCGACTACGTCTGCAAGAACTACGCCGTCGACAAGACCCGCATCGGTGCGTTCGGCTACTCCATGGGCGGCCGCATCACGCTCGAGCTGCTCGCCGAGGGCAAGTACAGCTTCTCCACCATCGAGCTCGTCGCTCCGGCGGAGGACCTCACCGACCTGAAGAACCTGTTCGGCGGCGCTGAGAAGTGGGACACCATGAAGGCTGAGGCCAACGAAAAGGGCTACGTCGAATTCACCACCAAGTATGGCCAGCACCAGCAGCTGAGCAAGGAATGGTTCGCCGACCTCGAGAAGTACTCCGACGGTCTGGTCGAAAAGGCCGCCGAGAACTATACCGGCGACTCCCTCGTCATCTGGGCCACGAACGACGAGGCCGTTTCTCCCTCCGTCTCCTCCGCCGTTGCAACGACGCTTGGCTCCGCCACGCTGAACACCTATGCAGACGGCCACTCCTACAGCTTCTACGGCAAGACCGAATACACCATTTCCACCGTCAACAACGGCTCCGTCAACTATTTTGTGAACGAGCTGAAGACGAACGAGACCCGCATCCACGGCTATGTCCAGTCCATCGCCAAGTATGGCAACCTCGAGCTGACGATCCCCGGCTCCGAGCTTGACAAGGCCGGATTCGAATATGGCGATCTTCTGAAGATCACCGTGGACGGTAAGGAATTCACCGTCCCCTATGGCACGAACTACTCCGATGTCGATCAGGGCAGCACGATCCTCCGCAACTCTGACGGCCATCTGACCCTCGCCATCAACATGGGTGACTTCGCCGGCAAGAACGGCATCGCCACGAAGAAGACCAACGAAGACAAGACCTATGAGTGGTACTACGCTGCCGAGACGAACATCCCCGCCGTCGTGACCATCGAAATGGGCGAAAAGGGCGGCTACTATGACGAGTGGCTCATCCACCAGCTCAAGCGCACGAACAACCGCGAGGACTACAAGCACCTGTCCGACGCCGAGTTCGCGAACTTCCGCAACGTCGCCACTACCGGCATGGGCGAGAACGCCCTGTACCGCTCCTCCAGCCCCATCAACGACGAGATCGGCCGCAACACCTATGCCGATAAGGCCGCCGAGGCCGCGGGCGTCAAGACCTTCATGAACCTCGCCAACGACGAGGCCACCGCGAAGGGCTACGAAGGCTTTGATTCCACCTACTATTCCAAGCAGAACGTCGTCTACCTGAATCTCGGCGTCGACTTCACCGCCGCCGACTTCAAGACCGGCCTTGCCACCGGCCTGCGCTACTTCACCACCCACGAAGGCCCGTACCTCGTGCACTGCACCGAGGGCAAGGACCGCGCGGGCTTCGTCTCCGCCCTGCTCGAGTGCTACATGGGCGCAGCATATGACGAGGTCGTCGCAGACTACATGGTCACCTATTACAACTACTACGGCGTGACGAAGGAAGCTGAGCCTGCCAAGTACGATGCCATCCTCCGCTCCAACATCGTCAAGACCCTGCAGACCGCCTTCGGCGTCGAGGATCTGAAGACCGCCGACCTCAAGCAGGAGGCCACCGACTTCTTCAAGGAGCTGGGCCTCACCGATGCCGAGCTGACCACCCTCACCGCCAACCTGAGCAAGGAATACACGGGCGGCAGTACGGAGCCGGAGACGAAGTCCTATGTGAAGGTCACTGCGGCCCCCGAGGACTGGAGCGGCACCTACCTCATCGTCAACGAGGCCGACGAGACCAGCGCCTATGTCTTCAACGGCAATGACGCTGTCAACGGCTACGTTTCCGCCACGATTGCCAACAGCAAGATCACTTCCAGCACCGAGCTGGACGCCGTCGCTGTCACGATCGAGAAGACCACGGACGGCTACACGCTCAAGGTCAACGGCCAGTATATTTACGGAACCGACGGTAAGAATACGCTGAAGTTCACGGATACTGCTGCCAACGCGGTCAACACCATCACGCTCAGCGAGACCGATGGTGTGATCATCACGAGCAATACTTCCGTCCTTCGTTTCAACTCTGCCAGCAACCAGATGCGTTTCCGCTATTATAAGGCTTCGACCTATAGCGATCAGCAGGCGATCCAGCTTTACAAGCTGGAGGGCTGATCTGCTGGAACTAGGATTTACAGGCAAAATCCCGCCGGGTCTCCGGCGGGATATTTTTATGCACAGCTTGGGAGCATTTTGTGCAGAAAATTTTAGTGTGTGCCTTTTGTAGGGGAGCGGCATGCGGGGAATGGAAAATCGAAAATGGAAAGTGGAAAGTGAAAAGCTTTCAGGTTTGTCATTCCGAGGAGCGAAGCGACGTGGGAATCTCGGGGAGGCAGTTGCGATTTCGCCGATGGCTTTCCCACGATCCGGCCGGGTACTGCGAGATTGCCACGTCGGCCTACGGCCTCCTCGCAATGACAAATATGGGGGCCAGCACCGTTTTAACGGCGGCCGGTACGGATCGGGGAGGGCCTTCCCGAGATTGCCACGTCGGCCTATGGCCTCCTCGCAATGACAAATCTGGAGGCCTCGCGCCATAGAAGGAATGCCGTCCTTGTTGCAAGCCTGTATGGCGCTCACTACCCGCAAGGGGCACGCCGCATCCGTAAGGCGGCAAAGCCGCC
>ERZ860388.1327-NODE-1327-length-16556-cov-2.876432_pt1 | contig 16556 bp, 15 predicted proteins | sample MGYA00509978_ERZ860388 | MGnify/ENA primary metagenome ERZ860388 (study PRJEB30046, sample SAMN00715225) | human gut metagenome | study: EMG produced TPA metagenomics assembly of the A metagenome-wide association study of gut microbiota in type 2...
TTATCGTAGAGTTAGCATATGAAAAAGTTAATTCTCTGGTTGGCAAAGTGATTCCGGTGGAAACAATCAAGAGTATTGTGAAAAGTCTGGAAATGAAGATCACGAATGAAACGGCTGAAGGCTTGACATTGGCAGTTCCTCCTTATCGTGTGGATGTACAACGTGATTGTGATGTGATTGAAGATATTCTTCGTATTTACGGGTATAATAACGTAGAGATACCATCTACCTTGAAATCGAGCCTGACTACCAAAGGAGAGGAAGATAAATCAAATAAACTGCAGAATTTGATAGCTGAGCAGTTGGTTGGTTGCGGATTTAATGAAATACTGAACAACTCTCTGACACGTGCTGCTTATTACGACGGGTTAGAGTCTTATCCTTCCGATCACTTGGTGATGCTGATGAATCCGTTGAGCGCTGATTTGAACAGTATGCGTCAAACATTGTTATTTGGAGGGCTCGAAAGTATCGCTCATAATGCGAACCGTAAGAATGCCGACTTGAAATTCTTCGAGTTCGGTAATTGCTATTATTTCGATGCCGATAAGAAGAATCCGGAAAAAACATTGGCAGCTTATGCCGAAGATTACCATTTTGGATTGTGGGTGACGGGCAAGAAGGTTTCCAATTCTTGGATACATGCGGATGAGAATAGTTCGGTATATGAGTTGAAAGCTTATGTAGAGAATATCTTGAAACGTCTGGGATTGGATTTACGCAATCTGGTGGTAGGTAATCTTACGGATGATATTTTTGCTGCGGCTCTTACCGTTCATACCAGAGGTGGCAAACGTTTGGCTACATTCGGTGTTGTGACAAAGAAATTGCTGAAAGCATTCGATATTGACAATGAGGTATATTATGCCGATCTGAACTGGAAAGAACTGATGAGGGCAATCCGTTCAGTGAAAGTCAGCTTTAAGGAAATATCTAAATTTCCGGCTGTGAAACGTGACCTTGCGCTGTTGCTCGACAAGAATATCCAGTTTGCTGAAATTGAAAAGATTGCTTACGAAACAGAGAAGAAGCTTCTGAAAGAAGTAGAACTCTTCGATGTATACGAAGGTAAGAATCTGGAAGCGGGCAAAAAGTCATATGCTGTAAGTTTCTTGTTGCAAGATGAAACACAGACACTGAATGATAAGATGATTGATAAGATCATGTCGAAACTGGTGAAGAACCTGGAAGATAAACTGGGTGCGAAATTAAGATAAGAATTTTAAATCAATATATAAAAATATAAACCAATGGGAAGAGCATTCGAATATAGAAAAGCTACCAAGCTGAAAAGATGGGGCAATATGGCCCGTACATTTACGAGAATAGGTAAACAAATCGCAATTGCAGTGAAAGCCGGTGGTCCGGATCCTGAAAATAACCCGCATCTGCGCGCAGTTGTTGCCACGGCAAAGCGTGAGAATATGCCGAAAGATAACGTGGAGCGCGCTATCAAGAATGCAATGGGTAAAGACCAGAAAGACTATAAGGAGATGAACTATGAAGGATACGGACCTTTTGGTATTGCCGTGTTTGTAGAGACGGCTACAGATAATACGACCCGTACGGTTGCCAATGTCCGTAGTGTTTTCAATAAGTTCGGCGGTACTTTGGGAACTTCCGGTAGCCTTGACTTTATGTTCAGTTGGAAATCGATGTTTACCATCGCTAAGAAAGAAGGTTTGGAGATGGATGAACTGATTCTTGAATTGATCGACTATGGAGTAGAAGATGAATATGACGAAGATGAAGAGGAAATCACCATTTATGGCGACCCTAAATCGTTTGCTCAGATTCAGAAATATCTTGAGGATAATGGCTTCGAAGTAAAAGGTGCCGAATTTACCCGTATTCCTAATGACGAGAAAGAACTGACTGCCGAACAACGTGCTACTATTGATAAAATGGTGGAACGTCTGGAAGAAGATGAGGATGTTCAGAACGTCTATACCAACATGAAACCGGCAGAGGAAGGCGAGGAATGAAATATGTTTATAGAACCCAGGGGACTTGCAGCACGAATATCGAACTCGATGTAGAAGAGGGCGTGCTGAAAGAAGTGACTTACTGGGGTGGATGTAACGGTAATTTGCAGGGTATTTCCCGTCTGGTGACAGGGATGAAAGTAGAAGATGTCATTGAAAAGCTGGAAGGTGTCAGATGTGGACGCCGTTCTACTTCCTGTCCGGATCAGTTGTGTAAAGCGTTGCATGAAATGGGATATTAAATCTTGATAGGATCACATAAAAAAGGAGGGTGTGTCAAAACGTAATTTGATGAAAGGACAACTTTTAATCTGAAACTTGACTCCCTAAATCAATGATGAAAAGAGCCATATCATTACTCAAAAACAGAGTTTGATATGGCTCTTTTATAATTGTTAGTTACAATCTATAACTTTTTAGAGTGGTCATTTTAGTTTTGACACACCCTCCTTTTTTATGTGGAGAGTCTCAGTTTGATGTTATTTATCGGATTCTATTTGTACATATCCGGCGTGACCTTTACACGGAAGAGTTCTTGCTGAGTCTTATCCGATAGATAGACATATGCCATGGTTACATCCATATCTCTGTACATCTTGAGATCATCTGTGTTTTTGATGATTCCCGGTAGATTTTCCTCCAAATGTTTTTGAGTGGTTTCCGCTATGTTCGGATCGTCTGCTGCTCCTGTCAGTGTATAATAATAAGTAAATGTGTTATCTCCTCCCGTATAGCTTGTGCTATCCATTCGTGTCATTTCGTCTATGGTCATGGGGCACTGCTTGTTGACTTCCTGAGAGGCTATTTCGAATACTTTTTGTTTTGCTTGCTGGCATGAGGTCAGTGCGAGAACGGTAAGGCAAATTGCTGTGATGATCTTTTTCATAATAGTATCTTGTTTTTAATAAATAATGTTTCAAAGATAATTGTTTTTGATGAGCTGAACAAATGGGCGGATTGTTTTGTTTTATATCATTAAGGTTGGCGGTTCTCATCCAACAAAACCATGTTAAAAATTGCGTTTAATTTCATTTAATCGTAATTTTGTGCAAACATTAATAGAAAAGAACAGAACTTTATTATGCAGAATATATTTAAGGACTTAAGACGTAAAGACCATAAACGTTATTTGGGAGGATTGGATGTGTTCAGATACATCGGTCCCGGGCTATTGGTCACTGTCGGTTTTATCGATCCGGGTAATTGGGCTTCAAATTTTGCCGCCGGTTCCGAATTCGGATATTCATTGCTGTGGGTGGTTACCCTGTCTACTATCATGTTAATCGTACTTCAGCACAATGTGGCGCATTTGGGAATTGTAACCGGACTTTGCTTGTCTGAAGCGGCTACCCAATATACTCCTAAATGGGTGTCGCGTCCTATCTTGGGAACAGCCGTGCTGGCCTCCATATCCACTTCATTGGCAGAAATCCTGGGTGGAGCCATTGCCTTGGAAATGTTACTCGATGTTCCTATAATTTGGGGAGCTGTATTGACTACTGCTTTCGTTTCCGTCATGTTGTTTACAAACTCTTATAAAAAAATCGAACGGTCTATCATTGCTTTTGTGTCTGTGATCGGCCTCTCCTTTATTTATGAACTTTTTCTTGTAGATATAGATTGGCCGTTGGCTGTGCAAGGATGGGTTACACCGGCCATTCCTAAGGGAAGTATGCTTATTATTATGAGCGTACTTGGCGCAGTAGTGATGCCTCACAATCTGTTTCTTCATTCGGAGGTGATACAGAGTCATGAATATAACAAACAGGATGACGCTTCCATTCGGAAAGTTTTGAAGTATGAATTGTTCGATACGCTTTTTTCAATGATTGTGGGATGGGCCATCAACAGTGCAATGATCTTGCTTGCTGCCGCTACTTTTTTTAAAAGTGGGATACAAGTAGAGGAGCTGCAGCAGGCAAAATCGTTGCTGGAACCTTTGTTGGGCAGTAATGCCGCTATTGTTTTTGCCTTGGCTCTGCTGATGGCAGGTATCTCTTCTACGATAACGAGTGGAATGGCCGCCGGTTCTATCTTTGCCGGAATATTTGGTGAATCATATCATATAAAGGACAGTCATTCGCAGGTAGGGGTTCTTCTTTCGTTAGGTATTGCTTTGTTATTGATATTTTTTATAGGCGATCCTTTTAAAGGGCTGATCATTTCGCAAATGATTCTGAGTATTCAGTTGCCGTTTACCGTATTTTTGCAAGTGGGGTTGACTTCTTCTAAGAAAGTAATGGGCAACTACGTCAATAGTCGTTGGAGCACGTTTATACTTTACACAATTGCGATAGTAGTTTCTATATTGAATATCATGTTGCTGTTTTCTTGAATGAAGAAAGCAAGAAACAGGTTGTCGTTGTTGGATGGCGGCATTAACTTTACCCGGTAAAATTGGATGATTATGAGTAATAAACAAGACGAAATTAATTTTGCCCGTGTGGCAGACGCCATTGAATATATTACCCGAAATTACCGGGAACAACCTTCTCTGTTCGATGTAGCGGAGGAAGCGAATGTAAGTATCCATCATTTTCAGCGGCTGTTTACAGAATGGGCCGGAGTAAGCCCAAAGAAGTTTTTGCAGTATATCAGTGTCAATCATGCCAAAAAGATTTTAAGAGAAGGACAGGGAAGCCTTTTCGATGCTGCTTTTGAGACGGGACTTTCCGGTACGGGGCGTTTGCACGAACTTTTTATCCATATTGAAGGGATGACTCCGGGAGAATATAAAATCGGTGGTCGTGGATTGACCATTAACTATCGTTTCGCAGAAACTCACTTTGGGGAAATGCTGGTGGCATCTACCTCTAAAGGGGTATGTTATATGGCTTTCTGTGATGACCGGGAGCAGGTGTTGGACGAGTTGGGACATCATTTTCCGTATGCTACGTTCGAAAAGCGTCCGGATGAATTTCAAGAACGCGCCCTTGCTGTCTTTTCTATGGATTGGACGAATATAGATGAGGTGAAACTTCATCTACGGGGTACTGAATTCCAACTGAAAGTATGGGAAACATTGCTTAAAATACCGATGGGGGCATTAACCACCTATGGAGATATTGCCTGCTATCTGGATAATCCGAAATCCTCTCGTGCTGTGGGGACGGCAGTAGGAGATAATCCGGTTGCTTTTCTTATTCCTTGCCACCGTGTGATTCGCTCTACCGGTGCATTGGGGGGGTATCATTGGGGGTTGACTCGAAAAACTGCTATGATAGGATGGGAAGCGGCAAAGATTGAGAAATTAAAAATAATGGAATAGCATATAATAGATGTTTTTATGAAAATAATAACTTATAATGTGAATGGCCTGCGGGCCGCAGTAACCAAAGGTTTGCCCGAATGGTTGTCACAGGAGCAGCCGGATGTTCTCTGTCTGCAAGAAACTAAATTGCAGCCGGAGCAGTATCCGGCAGAAGCGTTTGAAGCATTGGGCTATAAGGCCTATCTGTACTCTGCACAGAAAAAAGGATATAGCGGAGTGGCTATTCTTACCCGCCGTGAGCCCGATCATGTGGAATATGGCATGGGAATTGAAGAATATGATAATGAAGGCCGTTTTATCCGTGCCGATTATGGAGACTTGTCTGTTGTGAGCGTATATCATCCCTCAGGAACAAGTGGCGATGAACGCCAGGCATTCAAGATGGTATGGCTGGAAGCCTTTCAGCAGTATGTGACAGAACTGCAAAGGTCTCGCCCTAAACTGATTCTTTGCGGAGACTATAACATTTGTCATGAACCGATCGATATTCATGATCCTATCCGAAATGCGACAAATAGCGGTTTCTTACCCGAAGAACGGGAATGGATGACTCATTTCCTGTCTGCCGGTTTTGTCGATTCTTTCCGTACGCTTTATCCTGAAAAGCAGGAGTATACCTGGTGGAGCTATCGTTTCAATTCGAGAGCGAAAAATAAGGGGTGGCGCATAGACTACTGTATGGTCAGTGAACCTGTACGGCCGATGTTAAAGGCTGCACGCATATTGAATGAGGCGGTACATTCCGATCATTGTCCGATGATGTTGGAGTTGGAAGATTAGAGGATTCAGAGTATGGTGATACTCAGTTTGCGGCTATCTCCTCCATCACGAAACTCACATAAATAAATTCCCTGCCAAGTACCCAGGTTCAGCCTGTGGCTCTTGATAGGGATAGTTACTGAACTACCTATAAGAGATGCCTTTATATGTGCGCTCATATCGTCCGGGCCTTCCAGTGTATGCACAAAGTAAGGTGCGCCGTCCGGAACAAGTTTGTTGAAGAACGTCTGGAAATCGTACCGGACATCCGGATCTGCATTTTCATTGATTGTAATTCCTGCCGAAGTATGCTTGATAAACACCACAAGCAGTCCGCTTTCGGGTAATTCAGGCAGATGGGATATAATGTCACGCGTCACCAGATGGAAACCGCGTGGATAGTGTGGTAACTGTATATCGAGAGTGATAGCCATAATATTACTTCATTTAAATTACTTCTGCAAAGATACTTTTTTATACTTTTGCACAACTAAATGATAGAAATAAAAAATGGAAGACAGAATACAACGAGCTACTCAGCTTTTCAAAAGTGGTTATAATTGTTCGCAGTCCGTAGTAGCTGCTTTTGCCGATATGTATGGATTTACGGAAGAACAGGCATTACGTATGGCAGCCTCTTTCGGTGGCGGTATCGGGAGAATGAGAGAAACTTGTGGCGCTGCTTGCGGTATGTTCCTATTGGCAGGACTGGAAAAAAGTGCGGTTGACGGTGCTGATAAGGAAGGGAAAGCGGCTAACTATGCTTTGGTACAAGAACTTGCGGCTGAATTTAAGAAAAGAAACGGTTCATTGAATTGCGGTGAACTGTTGGGGTTGAAGAAAAGGGCGGAGATTTCGTCTGTTCCGGAAGAACGGACCGAGCAATATTATGCTAAACGTCCGTGTTCCAAGATGGTAGAGGAAGCTGCAAGAATTTGGGCGGAATACCTTGAAAAAAATCGGAAACAAGGCTGAAAAAGCTGTTTTTATTACAGATTTTGCAAAAAAACGACCAATAAAGTGTTATATAACATAAATATAACTATCTTTGCAGTTGAAATAAAATCTGAAAGTTGATATAACTTTCGATTTTTACATCATGTCGAACTTAAATTTCTAAAGCAAATGTTGAAAGAAAAAGCAGGTGAAATTGCAGGTAAAATCTGGAATGCACTGAACGGTACAGAAGGTCTGACCGCTAAGCAAATCAAAAAAGCAACCAAGTTAGTAGACAAAGACTTGTTTTTAGGTCTTGGCTGGTTGTTGAGAGAGGATAAGATCTCTACTCAGGAAATTGAAGGTGAACTTTTCATTCAATTGATCTAAGAAGGTAAATCACTTACTTATAAAAAAATGCGCTGATACATTCTGAATGTGATCAACGCATTTTTTTGTATTCTAATAAATAGAATGTATTCTGAATGTTATTTATGGTAAGTCGATGGTATTATCTTGTTGTTGACCTTTACTCTATATAATCAATAACTTGTTTTACATTCCCATTTTTTTCTCTAAATTTGCAAACGAATTGAAGGAATAAGAAGGTAGACATGTAAATGTCCTGCAAGAATTCTTATTGACGAATCATTAAAAAAATAAGAAATATAATAGGAAAAGAATGAAGAATATACGTAATTTCTGCATCATTGCTCACATTGACCATGGTAAATCAACGCTGGCGGATCGTCTGTTGGAATTCACTAATACGATACAGGTAACCAACGGTCAGATGTTGGATGATATGGATTTGGAAAAGGAGAGAGGCATTACCATCAAGAGCCATGCTATACAGATGGAATATACCTATAAAGGTGAAAAGTATATTCTGAATCTGATCGATACTCCGGGACATGTCGATTTCTCTTATGAAGTTTCACGTTCGATTGCTGCTTGCGAAGGGGCATTATTGATTGTAGATGCTTCGCAGGGTGTGCAGGCTCAGACGATCTCGAATCTTTATATGGCTATTGAGCATGATTTGGAAATTATTCCCGTTATCAATAAATGCGATATGGCAAGTGCCATGCCCGAGGAAGTGGAGGATGAAATCGTAGAGCTGCTTGGTTGCAAGCGTGATGAAATTATTCGTGCATCCGGTAAAACCGGTATGGGAGTTGAAGAAATACTGTCTGCTGTTATCGAACGTATCCCACATCCGAAAGGAGATGAAGAAGCACCGTTGCAGGCACTGATTTTTGACTCTGTATTCAATTCTTTCCGCGGAATCATTGCTTATTTTAAAATTTTGAACGGGGTGATCCGTACAGGCGATAAAGTGAAGTTTTTTAATACCGGAAAAGAGTATGATGCCGATGAGATAGGAGTTCTTAAAATGGATATGGTTCCACGTAAAGAGCTGCGTACGGGGGATGTAGGTTATATTATTTCGGGTATCAAAACTTCTAAGGAAGTGAAGGTTGGGGATACTATCACGCATATCGCCCGTCCTTGCGATAAGGCCATCGAAGGTTTTGAGGAAGTGAAACCGATGGTGTTTGCCGGTGTATATCCTATTGAAGCGGAGGAGTTTGAGGATCTGCGCGCTTCTCTTGAGAAATTGCAGTTGAATGATGCTTCGCTTACTTTTCAACCGGAATCTTCATTGGCATTGGGATTCGGTTTCCGTTGCGGATTTCTTGGACTATTGCATATGGAGATTGTTCAGGAACGTCTCGATCGTGAGTTTGATATGAACGTGATTACCACTGTGCCGAACGTTTCTTATAATATTTATGATAAGCAGGGTCACGTGACAGAGGTACACAACCCCGGTGGTATGCCCGATCCTACGATGATAGATCATATCGAAGAGCCCTATATCAAGTCTTCTATCATTACTACTACCGATTATATCGGTCCTATTATGACACTTTGTCTCGGTAAGCGTGGTGAGTTGATTAAGCAGGAATACATATCCGGCAACCGGGTGGAGTTGTACTATAATATGCCTTTGGGGGAGATTGTAATCGATTTCTATGACAGGTTGAAGAGTATTTCCAAAGGATATGCCTCTTTTGATTATCATCCGGCCGGTTTCCGTCCGTCTAAACTTGTGAAGTTGGATATTCTGTTGAACGGTGAGTCCGTTGACGCGCTTTCCACATTGACCCATTTTGACAATGCCTATGACATGGGACGCCGCATGTGTGAGAAGCTGAAAGAGCTGATTCCGAGACAACAGTTTGAAATTGCTATCCAGGCAGCTATCGGTGCTAAGATTATTGCCCGTGAAACGATTAAGGCCGTTCGTAAAGATGTAACGGCTAAGTGCTACGGGGGAGATATCAGCCGTAAACGAAAGCTGCTTGAGAAACAGAAAAAAGGAAAGAAGCGTATGAAGCAGATCGGTAATGTGGAAGTGCCCCAAAAAGCGTTCCTTGCCGTGCTGAAACTTGATTAAGCCTTTTTTATGATAGCTAAAAAGGGGGTGTATCTTGAACAAATACCGTTGTAAATAGTTTTAGATACACCAGGTAATTGCCATCTGTCTACAGAGCTTTCCCTGGCAATTACTTTAACATATACGATACAAAATGAGAAAAGTTCTGTCGTTTTCGGTTTTCTTGGTAGCCGGTCTTGTCTTGTCCCAGGCTCTGCCAGTGTTGGTAGGAACGGAAGGAATTGGTGCAGTAAGAACTGTTGCTAATATATTGCTTTATGTCTGTCTGGGTTTCATTATGATTAATGTGGGCAGGGAGTTTGAAGTAGATAAATCTCGTTGGAAAAGTTATACGCAAGATTATTTTATTGCGATGGCTCCGGCTGCCATGCCTTGGTTTCTGATCGCTCTTTACTATGTATATGTGCTACTTCCGCCTGAGTTCTGGAATAGTTGGGAAGCATGGAAAGAGAATTTATTGTTGAGTCGTTTTGCCGCACCTACTTCTGCCGGTATTCTTTTCACGATGTTGGCTGCTATCGGGCTGAAATCCAGTTGGATATATAAGAAAATCCAAGTACTTGCCATTTTTGACGATCTCGATACCATTCTTCTGATGATTCCTCTCCAGATCATGATGATTGGTTTGCGTTGGCAGCTTATTATTGTTGTCCTGATTGTATTTTTGTTGTTGTCGTTTGGCTGGAAGCAGTTGGGCAAATATAATTGGCGGCAAGATTGGAAAGCCATTTTGTTTTATTCTCTCCTTGTCTTTATTGCTACCCAGTCTCTCTATCTGATTAGTAAAAGTCTGTATGGCGAAGCGGGAAGCATCCATATTGAGGTGCTGCTGCCTGCTTTTGTGGTAGGTATGATCATGAAGCATAAAGAGATCGATACTCCGGTCGAACATAAGGTGTCTACCGGAATATCTTTTTTGTTCATGTTTTTAGTAGGTATGAGTATGCCGCATTTTATAGGTGTTGACTTTGCGGAGACTCAAACCGGAGAATATTCGGTAACCGGTTCGCAGGAGATGATGCCTTGGGGAGTAATCATCCTTCATGTGCTGATTGTTTCTTTATTGTCCAATATCGGAAAATTGTTTCCTGTCTTTTTTTATCGTGATCGTAAATTCAGTGAACGACTGGCTTTGTCTATCGGCATGTTTACCCGTGGCGAAGTGGGAGCGGGGGTCATCTTTATAGCTCTTGGTTATAACTTAGGAGGGCCTGCCTTGCTTATTTCGGTTCTTACCATAGTGCTGAACCTGATATTGACCGGCATTTTTGTTCTTTGGGTGAAAAAGCTCGCCTTGAGAAGTTATGTAGAATAGCATAATTAAAATAACTCTTTAAATCTTATTTATCAAACACATACACTATGACTATCTTACGAACAATGAAACACTTCTCGTCCATGAATATCGCGGCGAGTATTTTGTTATTCTTAACAGCTATTGCTGCTGCTGTCATTGCCAACTCTCCGATGGCTCCTGTTTATCAGGAATTCCTTTCGCATGAGCTTCATTTCCGGATAGGCAATTTTAATCTGCTTTCTCATGGTGGGCAGAATCTGACAATGATCGAGTTTATCAACGACGGATTGATGACTGTCTTTTTCTTGCTGGTAGGTTTGGAAATCAAGCGCGAGCTACTGGTAGGAGAACTGTCTTCTTTCCGGAAAGCGGCATTGCCGTTTATCGCTGCTTGCGGGGGGATGCTGTTTCCCGTTTTAGTTTATTCGTTTGTTTGCGCACCGGGCACTCCGGGTGGGCAGGGACTTGCTATTCCGATGGCTACGGATATTGCTTTTTCGCTCGGGGTATTGAGTTTGTTGGGCAAACGCGTGCCGTTGAGTCTGAAGATTTTCCTGACCGCTTTCGCAGTAGTCGATGATATCGTTATCGCAGTCTTTTATAGCTCTCATGTGGCTTATGGATACTTGTTTGTTGCCACTTTGCTCTTAATCCTGCTTTACTTTGTCGGTAAACGGGCGACTACCAATAAACTGTTTTTTCTGGTTATCGGCGTTGTCATCTGGTATTTGTTTTTGCAATCGGGCATTCACAGTACGATTGCCGGGGTACTGTTGGCTTTTGTAATACCTGCCAAACCTCAGTTGCGTGTAGGCAGATATATCGAACGTATCCGGCGTATCATTAATACATTTCCGATGATGAACCAGAATGATATCGTGTTGACTAATGAGCAGATAGCACAACTGAAAAGAGTGGAGTCGGCTTCCGATCGTGTGATCAGCCCTTTGCAGTCTTTGGAAGACAACCTTCATGGGATGGTCAATTACATCATTCTTCCTCTGTTTGCTTTTGTGAATGCGGGCGTTGTGTTCAGCGGAGGAGGCGAAGTGATCGGTGAAGTGAGTATTGCTGTGGCTTTGGGGTTGCTGTGCGGTAAATTTTTAGGTATCTATTTCTTTACGTGGTTGGCTATTAAGAGTAAACTTACGCCTATGCCGCAAGGTATGAACTGGAAAAACCTTGCCGGTATTGCCCTGCTGGGAGGTGTCGGTTTCACGGTGTCTTTATTTATTGCAAACCTGTCATTCGACGTTGTCCATCCGGTATTACTGAACCAAGCCAAATTCGGGGTACTTTCCGGTACGGCTTTGGCAGGTGCTTTGGGGTATATAGTGCTATATCTGGTATTGCCGAAGAAAAAATAACCAAAGAATCTGTTTTGTTTCTCTTCTGAATAAAGGTGTAAGACATCGGAATAGGGATGCATTACACCTTTATTCTTTATATAATAATGTGCAGACAGGAACTACTAATAATATTAGTTAAATAACTTGCTTTATTAGTTGAATAACTTATAGTTTTAGTTGGTTGTTCGAATTTTATCATTATATTTGCATCGTCTCTTAGAGATAACCAATCATAAAAGACATGAAACTGATGAAAAAACTTACAGTAAAGGAAGAAGAAATCATGCGGATATTCTGGGAAAACGGTCCTATGTTTGTTCGCGAGCTGTTGGCCCATTACGACGACCCTAAACCTCATTATAACACCGTATCTACGTTGGTACGCGGGCTTGAAGACAAAGGCTTCGTGGGTTATAGAGCTTATGGAAACACATACCAATATTATGCATTGCTATCAGAAAAGCAGTATAAGCGTTCTGCCCTTAATGAAGTGATATCTCAATACTATGATAATTCTTATACCAATGTGGTATCTGCATTTATTGAAGAAGAAGGGTTGTCTGTGGAAGAACTGAAAGCATTAATTGCCCGGATAGAGCAAGGGCGGAAATAATAAGGTGTATGGGAGATTTTCTGCTATATGTTATTAAATCCGGATTCTGCCTGATGGTTTTTTATGGCTTTTTCTGCTTGTTGCTCAGCCGCACGACTTTTTTTCGCTTTAACCGGATTAGTTTATTGGCGGGTACGGTGATTTGTATGTTGTTGCCATTCGTTGTATTTACAACGCATGAAGAGTCTCTTTTCTCTTTTCCATTACAGACATTGGAACAACTATTGACCGAAAAAGAAAATGAGATATCATCGTCTGCTACCGATTTGGATATTGTACCGGTGACGGCTGTTGGAAACTCTGCCGGTTATTTATCCCGGATTATTGTTTCTGTGTATCTTACCGGCTTTTGTATGACTCTGATTCTTTTTATGATATCTACTTTCCGGATGTGGCAATTGATACGGGGGGCCGAAATAAGGAAAGAAGAAAAATACTTGCTCGTCATCGTACGCCAACCTATAAGTTCTTTTAATTGGGGGCGATACATTGTAATCTCCAAAAAAGATTATGAATGTCATCCCGAAGAGATCCTTTTGCACGAAAGTATGCATTTACGCAATCATCACACGGTGGATTTATGGTTTATGCAAATTCTGCTGGTGTTGCACTGGTATAACCCTGCCGTCTGGTTGCTGAAACGAAAATTACAGGAGATACATGAATACGAAGCTGACAATGACGTCATAAATACAGGCATCGATGCAACGAGATATCAATTATTATTAGTAAAAAAAGCTGCTGGTACAAGGCTCTACTCTATGGCCAGCGGTTTTAATCACAGTAAACTTAAAAACAGAATCACAATGATGTTAAAGAAAAGAACAAATCGATGGGCGCGCTTGAGGCTATTGCTTTTGGTGCCCGTGATGGCTGGCACACTCTATGTTTTTGCACAGCCGGAAGTAAATGAAACGCTGGAACAGGTAGCAAATGGAGAGCAGCGATTGCGAACGGATGACGATTACGATTATTTGTCTCTCATCAATTATTTCGAAAAGGAAAGAAAGGCTGGAAGTGGCTATCCCAGAGTAGGGAGCGCATGTCGCGGGAGAATGAACATGTTGCTTGTGAATATGCGTAATGAGATAATGTTCAATGGGGAACGAATTGCTCCTGAAATTCTGAAAGCTACTTTGGTTAAGGATATGTATAATGCCTGGTTGAAAAGTGGGAGAAAGGAGATGCAGTCTATATCTTATTCTGTTGACCGGGGGCTCGGTATAGATGAATTAAAAGTAACTTTGCAGACAGTGAAGGATGCTTATGCGGAGATTCGGGAAAGTATTGCCAATGAATTAGGAGATAAGAGAAAGGAGTCTTTAGACCGGGCTTTTCCGATTTTCGTTTCTGAGTTTTCTGCGACTGAGCCCAGCCGCAAGGATCTGGACAATACGATAATATCCGGAGTTACGATTATTCTTTATGGTGATCCGGGAGTAAAGCAAGAAATGAAAAACTTTACTCTTAAAGAGCTGAAAGATGAAATTACTGCCGTTCGAGAGACGATGAAGGATCCGGATACGTTTGTAGTAGGGCTTAAGGTTGACAAGAATTGTAGCGCAGGAGTTGTAAACGATGTAAAAGAAACACTTCGGAGTGCATCGGCTTTGAAGATTAATTATGAAAACGGTAGGAAACTTAAAATGTAGGATGCCGGATTTCTTTTCTATCAGTTATACCGGGGTGTGAAAGGCCGGCGGGAGAAATAGTCTCATAAGTTGTGCTACTATAAACCAGCCAACTTAATTTCATCTTCCGGCTTTTTTTAGTAGTTTTGTCCACTTAAGCTAACAACAGATTATGATGGATGAATTGAATGATGTTCAGCAAGAACAACACCCCGATCTTGGAGAGAAAAAGAATACTATACGAAAAACGGTAAAGAGAACTTTTGTTGCGATAGGGGTAGCATTGGCAGTCTACATGGTATACTCCATGGTCCATCTGTTTGTTTCCCCTGATCGCAATATTCAGCAGATCTATTTAGTTCCGGAGGATGCTACGTTTATCATTCAATCATCCGCTCCGGTGAAGGATTGGGAAAAGTTCAGCGGAAGCGAAACATGGCAATGCCTGAAGAAAGCGAAATCTTTTGCGGAACTAACGAAAAGCGTGGAAACGCTGGATTCGATTGTCAAGAGCAACAAAGTATTGCTGTCACTTGTCGGTAAGCGTGATATGCTCATATCCATCCATAAGACCCGCACTTCCGATTGGGATTTTCTGATTATTCTGGATATGCAGAAAGCATCTAAGATCGATTTGCTGAAAGATCAGATTGAAACAGTGCTCACGATGGCCGGTAATTCGGTCACTAACCGGCGGTATAATGGCATTAACATTCTTGAAATGCGTGATCCGGATACACGCAGTATTTTTTATACAGCTTTTGTCGACAACCATTTTGTGGCTTCTTATACCTCCAAACTGGTAGAAGCTGCTATCGATTCGCGCGATAAACCTAAAATCGGGCTCGATCATGCTTTTATTGAAGCCGAGAGGTTGGTTTCCGGTAAGGGGCTTGTCCGGGTATTTATCAATTATGCACGCTTGTCTCAATTTATGGCCATCTATATGGGGGCTAAAAATGAGTATATCGATCTGTTCGGTAATTCCATGAGTTTTGCCGGTCTTTATTTCAATACAGATAAAAAGAGAATGGAAGTGAAAGGCTATACACTGCAAAAAGATACAGCCGATCCTTACGTTATCGCTTTGTTGAACTCGGGAAAGCATAAAATGAAAGCGCACGAGATTCTGTCGGGGCGGACTGCTTTTTATACGAATATCGGTTTTAATAATCCGATAACTTTTGTGAAAGAGTTGGAGGGTGCTCTTTCTGTTCATGACAAACCGCTGTATGATTCTTATAAGAGTTCCCGAAAGAAGATCGAAGGATTGTTCGGCATCTCTCTGGAAGAGAACTTTCTGAGTTGGATGTCGGGAGAATTTGCCATTACGCAATCCGAACCGGGTTTGTTGGGACATGAACCCGAACTCATTTTAGCTATCGGTGCAAAAAGCATCAAGGATGCCCGTAAGAATATGGAATTCATTGAAAAGAAGATAAAACGGCGTACACCGGTCAAAGTTAAAACGGTTAATTATAAAGATTTCGAGATTAATTACGTCGAAATGAAAGGCTTTTTCCGCCTGTTCTTTGGAAAACTGTTTGATAAATTTGAAAAGCCATATTATACTTATGTCGATGATTATGTAGTTTTTAGTAATAAGGCTGCATCTTTGCTCTCTTTTGTGGAAGATTACGAGCAGAAGAATTTATTGAAAAATAATCCGGGATTTGAAAATGCGCTTTCCTATTTAAAGTCAAGTTCTACCATTTTCTTATATACGGATGTGCACAAGTTTTATTCCCAACTGAAACCTATGATGAATCCTGCCACATGGAATGAAATACAATCCAATAAAGATATTCTGTATTCGTTTCCTTACTGGACTATGCAGGTTATAGGAGATGGACGGTCAGCTTCTTTGCAATATGTGATGGATTACAGTCCATATCAACCGGAGGAGGTTGTTGCCGTTGCTACCGATGAGGATGATGAGGAAATGAACGAAGATGCTGAAACTGAAAAAGAACAGATGAGCGAATTGAAGCGTTTCTATGTCGAAAAGTTTGAAGGAAACGTTTTGAGGGAGTTTTATCCGGAGGGAGCGTTGAAGAGTGAAGTGGAAGTAAAGGAAGGAAAACGTCACGGTCGTTACCGTGAATATTATGAAGATGGGACATTGAAGCTTCGTGGAAAGTATGCAAATAATAAACCGAAGGGGACATGGAAGTACTATACCGAGGACGGAAAATTTGAGCGCAAAGAAAAGTTCTAGATTACGTCAACAAAAGTTGATTTAAAAATTATG
>ERZ860388.1334-NODE-1334-length-16502-cov-3.275065_pt1 | contig 16502 bp, 15 predicted proteins | sample MGYA00509978_ERZ860388 | MGnify/ENA primary metagenome ERZ860388 (study PRJEB30046, sample SAMN00715225) | human gut metagenome | study: EMG produced TPA metagenomics assembly of the A metagenome-wide association study of gut microbiota in type 2...
GGCGGCGCGGCTGCTCAAAAATACGGCAGCGGTAATACGCCAGCAGCAGCGTTACCGAGTTGAACACATGGATGGACGGGCACACGTTGGTGGGGGTGTCGGTGCGGTACAGCGTCCGCACAGTGCGGGCAAAAAAGTCGTTGCCCGGCACATAATAGGGCCGCAGGGCAAGGCCGGTGGGAAGGATGACATAGCAGGCCAGTGCGATGGTCATGCCGGCAAACAGCGGCAGGCATAACCGCCAGAAGTCCGACCGTTCCCCCTTATACAGGATGAAAAAGAGGGTAAACGGGATCCACGGAAACCACAGCGAATAGGGGATGATCGCGTACTTGCAGAACGGGATCAGATCATCCAGCCGACAGTGAACCCACAGATCGGGGGTCTGGATCGTGCGCTCCAGCAGGGCGAAGAAGGTTAAGTAAAACAATGCGTACAGCCCCATAAAGTAGATGGGGTGACGCGCACACCAGTTGCGCATAGAAAACTCCTTTGGAACACCGCAGGTCAAAGGCCTTTCCGCGGATTCTATGATATAGCATTATACGCCGGGAAACCCGGCGAAAACAAGACAAAAAGACACCAAGAAACTCTCGACATTCGCAGGGGAATTTGTGTGTTTTTTCGCTTGCTTTACAGGGCAGTATTTCAGAAGCTTCTATAGTTATAAACGACGGATGTGTCAGAATTGTTGCAGGAAGAGGGGAATTTTTTTAATTTTTTTGCGGGAAATGAAAAGGCCCCCTTGCGTAAAGGGGGCAGAATGCCGTTTGTGCGGCCCCCTCTGGGAGGGGGACTCCCCTTCTGGCACTTCGTGCCACCTCCCCCGTATCGGGGGAGTCTGTCTCACAGAGGGAGCCAAAGAGGTTATCTATGCTATTAGTCCGCAATATCCGTCTGCCGCTCAGCTGTCCTGACCCGGACGCAGAGGCGGCGGCCCAGGCTTTGCACATCCTGCGCGTGCCCGCCCACAAAGCGGCCCGCTGCGGGGTGGCAAAATTATCGGTAGATGCCCGGCACGGCAAGCCCGTGCTGGTCTATACCATGGCGATCACGCTCAAAGACGAGGGTGAGGAATCGGCATACGCCGGGGCCTCGCCCTGCGTCTGTTTCACACAGCCCGCCAGGTTTTCTTTCTCGGTAGGCGATACAGCGTTAAAAACGCGCCCGGTGGTCGTGGGCCTTGGCCCGGCGGGCCTCTTTGCGGCGCTGCTGCTGGCCCGTCAGGGCTACCGGCCCATCGTGCTGGAACGCGGCCCTGCGCTGGACGAGCGTGTCAAGGCCGTGGAGCATTTCTCCACCACCGGTGAGCTGGACGAAAACGCCAACATCCAGTTCGGCGAGGGCGGCGCCGGAACCTTCTCGGACGGTAAGCTCACCACCCGCATCGGCGACGAGCTCTGCGGCTTCGTGACCGAAGTGTTCCTCGAGCACGGCGCGCCGAAGGAAATTGCCTGGCAGCAGAAGCCCCATGTCGGCACCGACCTGCTGCGGGGCGTCATCACTTCGATTCGAAAAGAGATCGAGTCCCTGGGCGGCGAGGTCCACTTCAACACAGCCCTCACCGGCTTCGAGCGGCGGGACGGCCAGCTCGTCGGCATCCAGACCACGGACGGTGCGTTCCCCTGTGAGGCGCTGGTGTTCGCGGTGGGCCACTCGGCCCGCGACACCTTCGGGATGCTGATGGACAGCGGCCTCGTGCTGGAGTGCAAGCCCTTCAGCGTCGGCTTCCGGGCAGAGCATCTCCAATCGGAAATCGAAAAGAGCCTCTACCACGAGGCGGCGGGCCATCCGGCCCTGCCGCGCGGCGAATATCAGCTTTCGCAGCACGTTGAAAAACGGTGCGTTTATACGTTCTGTATGTGTCCGGGCGGCCAGGTGGTGGCTTCGGCCAGCGAAAAGGGACGCGTCGTGACCAACGGCATGAGCTACCACGCCCGCAGCGGCAGGAATGCCAACGCGGCCGTGGTGGTCAGCGTGGGCGGTGAAGACTTCGGCAACGACCCCCGGAAGGCCATCGCCTTCCAGCGGGAGCTGGAAGCCCGGGCCTATGCGGCAGGCCGTCCCGGCGGAGAGTATGCTGCCCCGGCGGAGAACATCCAGAGCTTTTTGGAGGGCAGGGGCCGGCTGAACATTGGCCGCGTCCAGCCCACCTATGACCGGGGCGTCGTCGCTGCGGACCTCGGCGCGCTGCTGCCGACCGAACTGGCCGACACCCTGCGGGCCGGTCTGCGGGCTTACGAGCGGAAAATTGCGGGTTACACCGCCCCCGAGGCCATTCTGACCGGCCTCGAGACCCGCACCAGCAGCCCGGTGCGGCTGAAACGGGAAGAAAATTTTGAATGCGCCCAGCTGGCAGGATTGTATCCCTGCGGCGAGGGTGCCGGATATGCGGGCGGCATCATGAGTGCCGCCGTCGATGGCCTGCGGGTGGCCCGCGCCATCATCAGCCGGTACAGCCCGGCAGAAGGGTGAGAAGTTGAATGACTGATCGTGAAAACGATTTTAACCGCACGGCGCAGGACGGCGAGGGTCGTCAGGTGCAGCAGGAGCTGGAACGCCAGCTCCGTGAGCTGGGCGACACCATGTCCGACTCCTTCCGCCACGGCTTTGAGGGCCGGGGCGAGGAGATCGGCGACCGTGTGTGGGATGTGGGCCGCGCTGCGGTGAACGCCGCCGGTTATGGCATCTCGGAGGCAGGCCGGGCCTTTCAGGCCGGAAAACAGGAGTACCAGAAGCGGGCCGAGGAGGCCAGAAGCAGCGCCAGCGGGATGACCGACTGGGCGCGCAATTTCTTTGCGAAGAAGCCGGAACCGACGGCTATCGAGAATATCCGCACCAGCGCCAAAAAATGCCACGGTGCAGGCGTCGCCATGCTGGCGACCGGCATCACCTTCGCCGTCATCTTCGGCATCACGGCCATCGCCTGCTTTGGCACGGCGGGGGCGTTCACGTCCGGCGGCGTGATGGTGGGCGATGAGCTGGCGCTGGGAGCAGCAGCCGCCGAAACCGCGGATACGTTCCTCAGTGCCATCGGAGATCTCGCACTGGGGGCTATCGCGGTGACGGGGTGGTGCTCTGCCGCTGTGACCGCTGTGTTCGGCTGGCTGACCGCAGCGGGCGCGTCTCGTATGAAGGCCGCCAAGACCCTGGAGCTCTACGCCGATACCGCCGAGGGCTTCGACTGGCACAAGGGCCTGTCCCTCTCCATGCTGGCCGACCTGACGCATAAAAAGAAGACCAAGGCTCTCAAGATGCTGCGGAAATTCATCCACAAGGGCTGGCTCAGTGCCTGGCTGGACGAGAAAAACGACAAGCTCTACCTGACGGCAGAGGACTACCGCGCTGCACAGGAAAATCAGCCCCAGCCCGAACCGGAAAAAGCGCCGGAACAGGCCGGAGAAGTCCCCCTGAACCTCGAGACGACCCGCCGCTTTGCGCAGGTGCTCGAGAAGGAGCAGGAACTCATGGAGGATGAGCGGGCTGTGGAGGAGCTGCAGCATATGCAGAAGACCACCGAGTCCATCTGTGCCTGGCTGGAAGCCCACCCAGAGAGCCTGCCCAAGGCCCGCCGCTTTGCGGAATACTATATCCCCACCACCCTCAAGCTCCTGCATACCTACAACGACGTGCAGAGCCAGCAGGGCGAGAACGCGGAGGCCATCCGCCGGGATATTGCGGGCATCCTGCACACCCTGAATCAGGCTTATGATAACCTCTACGATAAGCTTTTGTCGGACGTGGCACTGGACGTTTCCAGCGAGATCGCTGCGCTGCAGGGGATGCTGGCGAACGATGGTCTGGCCGGGGAGGGATTGCGATGACCTACCGGGCCTGGAACACCAAGACCGTTGACCGCGCCGCCCTGAAAGAGCTGACAGCGGCCATCGCCCAGCAGAACACCGAAGAGCTGGAATACCAGAACATGGACGAAGAGTGGAGCGAGGAAAAGTACCGCTCTGTCCTCGCGGCCCAGCAGAAAGAAGCCGGCCTGCTGGCCGGCATCCTCGCTGCCCGGGGCATCACCGACCCCGCCGAGGCGCTGACCCTTCTGGCGGGCGAAGAAGAGCTGAGCGACCCCATGCTCCTGACCGATATGGACAAAGCCTGTGAGCGCATCCTGCGGGCCATCGACGAAGGGGAGACGATCGTCGTCTTCGGCGACTACGACGTGGACGGTGTGACCGCCACGGCCCTGCTCTATCAGCACCTGAAAGGGATGGGTGCCGCCGTCAAGTGTATGCTGCCCAGCCGGGAGGGCGACGGCTACGGCCTCTCGAAGAACGCTATCCAGTCGATTTACGATAAGGGCTGCCGCCTCATCGTCACGGTGGACAACGGCATCTCTGCCGTAGAGGAAGCCGCATTCGCGGCCAGCCTCGGCATCGACCTCATCATCACAGACCACCATCTGCCCCACGACACCCTGCCCCAGGCAGTGGCCATCGTGGACCCCCGCCGTGCCGACGACCACAGCCCCTTCAAGGGCCTGTGCGGCGCGGGCGTGGCCTTCAAGCTCTGCGCCGCGCTGGATGGCTGCCCGCCGGAAGAGATGCTGGAATACTGCGGCGACCTCGCCGCTGTTGGCACCGTGGCCGACGTCATGCCCCTGACAGGGGAGAACCGCACCATCGTCAAAGCCGGTCTGCGCCAGCTGCAAAATACGGACAGACCCGGCTTCTGCGCCCTTTTGGAAGAAGTGGGCCTTGCAGGCAAGCCGGTGACGGCAGAGAACATCAGCTACGCCATCGCGCCCCGCCTTAATGCGGCGGGCCGGATGGACAGCGCCGTGACCGCTTTGCAGCTGGTGCTCTGTGAAGACGAAGACCGGGCCGAAGAACTGGCTCATAAGCTGAGCGACATCAACATCCAGCGGCAGGAGACGGAGATGGAGATCGTCAAAGCCGCGCAGAAACTGCTGGACGCTGAGCCGGAACGCCTCGAAGACCGGGTCATCCTGCTCTGGGGCAGAGACTGGCACCCCGGCGTCATCGGCATCGTGGCATCCCGCCTTGTGGAAAAGACCGGACGCCCGGTCATCGTGGTGTCGGTAGATGAGCACGGCGAGGGCAAGGGCAGCGGCCGCAGCGTGCAGGGCTTCAACCTGCACGAGTGCATCGCCTCCTGTGCCGACATCCTGCTCCGCTTCGGCGGCCACGCCATGGCAGCGGGCCTCTCGGTGCGGGAAGAGGATCTGCAGACGCTCCGTCAGCGGCTCAACGACTGGGCGGCCCGGGAATGTCCCGTGCTGCGCACCCCGCCGCTGGAATGCGATCTGTCCGTCCACCTCGACCGCCTGACGGTGGAGAGCGTCCGCCGCCTCGACCAGCTGGCACCCTACGGTGCCGACAACCCCAGCCCGGTCTTCGTGCTGGAAATGGCTGTCGTGGAGGGCGTCTACGCCGTCTCGGAGGGCAAGCACTGCCGCCTGCGTCTGCGGCAGGGCAGTTCCAGCATCTATGCCGTCTGGTTCGGGATGCACCCGGAACAGGTGCCTTACTCGACGGGCGACGTCGTGGACGCAGCCATCAGCCTTTCGGTCTACGATTCGCCCCGTGGCGCACAGCTGTCGGGCCGCATCATCGAGCTGCACCCGGCGGGCCTCGGCAACACAGCTGCAGAGCAGGCCGCGCTGGTGCAGGCGCTGCGCCGGGGTACGCCCCTGACGCCGGAGCAGAAGGAGAGCATCGCCCCGGAGCGCAGCCATATCATCACCGTTTATCGGGAGCTGCAGGCGCGGCGCTGGCACGCCGAAGACCTGCAGCCCCTGTTTGCAAAACTCGGCGAGGAGAACACCGGCCGGACGCTGGTGGCCATCTCCGCGCTGGAACAGGTCGGCCTCATCACAGCGGCTGACCGGGGCGGGGCAAAGTTCTGGGAACTCGTGCCTGCCACCGGCAAGAAGAACCTTGCCGATGCGCCCATCCTGAAATGTCTGGAGGAACGATAAAGATGCCTGAGGGAAAGAAACCTGTCGTCCCCGCGCCCGCAGCATCGGCTGCGGCGAAAGAGGACAGCTATTCTGCAAAGACCCATCTCCATCAGCCTATGCCGGTGACGGAGATGGCTACCGTGGCCGCAACGGCTCTGCCGGCCAACGCCCCTGAGGGGACCCTTCCCTCGGAGGTGCGGCCCGAGATCGTGACCTGGGAGAAGCTGGTGGAGGCCATCAAGGCCAGCGGCAAGGCCTACAACATGGCCATGATCGAAAAAGCCTACAATATGGCCAACGACGCCCACAAGGGGGTCTGCCGCCGCAGCGGTGAGCCCTATATCTGCCACCCGCTGGCCGTGGCCCGCCTCGTGCTGGACCTCGGCATGGACAGCGAGAGCATCGCCGCCGCCCTGCTCCACGACGTGGTGGAGGACACCCCCACCACACTGACCGACCTGACCGCCGCTTTCGGCGAAGAGGTGGCCGCGCTGGTGGACGGCGTCACCAAGCTGACCAAGATCCAATTTTCCAATATCGAAGAGCTGCAGGCTGAGAACCTGCGCAAGATGCTGCTGGCCATGAGCCGTGACGTCCGCGTCATGATCATCAAGCTCTGTGACCGCCTGCACAATATGCGCACCGGCGACGCATGGCCGGAGCAGAAGCGCCGCGACAAGGCCCGTGAGACCATGGAGGTCTACGCTCCCATCGCCAACCGTCTGGGCATCCTGAACGTCAAGGAGGAGCTGGAAGACCGCAGCCTCCACTACCTCGACCCCGTGGGCTACGAGGAGATCAACAAGATGCTCAGCGAGCGCGCGGGCGACGAGTTTCTGGCCAGCGTGTCGGGCGTCATCAAGAGCCGCCTCGAGGAGAGCGGCATCGAGGGCGCGACCATCAAGCGGAGAGTCAAGAGCATCTACGGCATCTACCGCAAGACCATCATGCAGAACAAGTCCTTCGATGAAATTTACGACATCTACGCGGTGCGCATCATCCTGGACACCCTGGCTGAGTGCTACAGCACCCTGGGCCTCATCCACGATATGTACCACCCGCTGCCCAACCGCTTCAAGGACTATATCTCGACCCCCAAGCCCAACGGCTACCAGAGCCTCCACACCACCGTCATCGGCCACGAGGGCATCCCCTTTGAGGTGCAGATCCGCACCCGCAAGATGGACGAGCAGGCCGAGTACGGCGTTGCCGCCCACTGGAAGTATAAAGAGGGCCTCGAGGGCCACGATAAACTGGATGAGCGGCTGGCATGGGTCAGCCAGCTGCTGGAAAACCAGCGCGTCAGCGAGGATTCTGGCAACCTGCTCCACGATTTGAAGAGCGACCTGCTGCCGGAGGAGGTCTTTGCCTTCACCCCGAAGGGCGACGTCATCAACCTGCCTGCGGGCGCAAACTGCATCGACTTTGCCTACGCCATCCACTCTGCCGTCGGCAACCGGATGGTGGGCTGTAAGGTCAACAACCGCATCGTCCCCATCGACCATGTCGTGGCGACGGGCGAGATCATTGAAGTCATCCTCGGCCCGGCGGACAAAGGCCCCAGCCGCGACTGGCTCAAGATCGTGCGCACCAGCGAGGCCAAGAGCAAGATACGCAACTGGTTCAAGAAGATGCGCCGTGAAGAGAACATCCAGCAGGGCCGCGACGCGCTGGCCAAAGAGCTGCGCCGGGAGATGATCTTCATCCCCGACGACCAGCTGGATGAGTTCGTGGGCAGCTGCAGCCGTCGTCTGCGCCAGAACAACGCGGAGGAAATTTACGCTGCCATCGGCTACGGAGGCATGACCATCGCCAACTGCCTGCCCAAGCTCAAAGAGGAATGGCAGAAGCTCAAGGCCGCCGAGGCTGCTGAGAACAAGTCGGTGGAGGATCTGCCGAAGGTCGATTTGAGCCGCGTCCACGCCACTGACGGCGTAGTGGTGGAGGGCTTCGATAACACCCCCATCAAGTTTGCAAAGTGCTGCTCGCCCCTGCCCGGCGACCCCATCGTGGGCTTCATCACCCGGGGCTTCGGCGTCTCCATCCACAAGCAGAGCTGCGCCAACGCGGTGTCCAGCATGAAAGACCCCTCCAACGCCCCCCGCTGGGTCAAGGCGTACTGGGCCGACAGCGTCAAGGACAGCTACAAGGCCGGTCTGGAGATCATCGCCCTCAACCGCAACGAGCTGCTGTCCGATGTGCTGGCCGCACTGGCTGACATCCGCGTCCCCATCTACGCCATGAACGCCCGTCAGGTGGAGAACAACTGTGCTGTCATCAGCCTGACCATCGGCATCAACAATACAGAGCACCTCAACCGGGTCGTGGCCCGTCTGTCCAAAGTCAAGGATGTGCTCAAGGTAACAAGGAGCTAATATGCGTGCAGTCATTCAGGCCGTATCCTCGGCCAGCGTCCGGGTCAACGGCGGCGAGCCGCGCCCCATCGGTCCCGGCCTCGTCATCCTGCTGGGCGTCAAGGACACCGATACTCTCGACATCGTGCCGAAGCTGGCTGAAAAATGCGCGGGCCTGCGCATTTTCAAGGACGAAAACGACAAGCTGAACCTCAGCGCAAAGGACCTCGGGTACTCTGCACTGGTGGTGAGTCAGTTCACCCTCTACGGCGACACGAAGAAGGGCTTCCGTCCCAGCTTCATCAAGGCGGCAAGACCGCCGCTGGCTGTGGACGCCTACGAGCTGTTCCTCGCCGAGATAAACAAGCAGGGCCTCAAGGATGTCCAGCACGGCGAGTTCGGTGCAGATATGCAGGTGTCGCTGGTCAACGAAGGCCCCTGCACCATCGTCATCGACACCGACGAGTGGCATAAAGGAGAAAAATAAACCATGAAGGCATTTCATCTGGTCGGCCCTGCGCCGTTTTACACCAACAGTTTCCTGCTCATCTCGGACGCAGGCAACGCGGTGGTCATCGACCCCGCCGCCGAGGTGCAGGAGTACGATAAGATCTTAAAGGAGCACGGCGGCAAGCTGAGCCTTATCCTCTGCACCCACGGCCACTACGACCATGTGGGCAGTGCGGGGGTCCTGAGCCGCGAGTGGGGCGCAAAGCTCTACTGTGAGCCCGCCGACTGTCGGGGGACCCAGCTGCTGCCCCTCAAGGGTTCGGACAGCGGCTACGAAGAGGGCGAGGTCATCCCCCTCGACGAGCTGCGCTTCACTGTCTGGCACACCCCCGGCCACACTGAGGGCAGCGTAGTGCTGCTGTGCGAAAACTATCTCTTCGTGGGCGACACGGTCTTTCAGGGCAGCATCGGCCGCACCGACCTCGAGGGCGGCGACAGCCGGAAGATGGACGAGAGCCTGCGCAAGTTCGCGGCACTGCCCGTCCCGGCTGAGGCGCAGGTGCTGCCCGGCCACGGCGATTTCTCCACCTTCGGGCAGGAGGCCGCCACCAACTTCTATATCAAAAATGCGCTGAGAAACGCATAAAAAGGCGAGGTTTCACATGAATATCTATATTACGGGCCTCGGCTCAGGCTATGAGGTGGAGCACCTCGTCCGCCTGTTCTACCCAATGGCCCCGCTCACCCTCACCCCGCCCGAGGACGGCGCAGACTGCGTCTGGGCCGAGAAGCGGCCTGATAAGCTCTGGGCCATGGTGCGGCAGGGCGGCAAGAGCCGGACCGTCGAAGCACCTCTGCCCATTCCCGTGGAAGAGGGCGGCGAGACGCCGGAATTTGCGCTGGCCAGCCTGACCTATGACCTGCTGCGCAGTTGGACGGGTGTCCGCCCACCCTGGGGCAAGATGACCGGCGTCCGCCCGGTGCGCCTCGTCCACGACAAGCGGGCCGCAGGCTGGACGGAAGAGGAAATCGACGATTTCTTTTTGAAGCGCTTCGACTGCTCGCCCGAAAAATACGGTATGGCCAAGGCCATCGCGGACTTGCAGGAGCCTATCCTGAAAGTAGGCAGTGCGCCCAAGACCTACAGCCTCTATATCGGCATCCCGTTCTGCCCCTCCCGGTGCAGCTATTGCAGCTTCGTCAGCTGCAACCTCGACCGTGACCGCAAACTGGTGCAGCCCTATGTGGACTGTCTGTGCAGAGAGGTCGAGGCCATCCGGGACGAGGCTGACAAGGCCGGGCTGATGCTCTGCAGCATCTACATCGGCGGCGGCACCCCCACCAGCCTCTCGGCAGCGCAGCTGCGCCAGCTCATGGGGACGGTGCGGGACTGCTTCGACCTTTCCACCATCGTGGAATACACGGTGGAAGCCGGACGCCCCGACTGCACCGACGCCGAAAAGCTGGCCGTCATCAAGGAATACGGCGCGACCCGCATCTCCATCAATCCGCAGACCTTCTCGGATGAAGTATTGGAGAACATTGGCCGCAAGCACTCGGCTCAGGACATCCTCGACTGCTATGCCGAGGCCCGGGCCGCAGGCCACGACGACATCAACATGGACCTCATCGCTGGCCTGCCCGGCGACACGGTGGAAGGGTTCGAGAAGAGCCTGCGTCAGGCTATCGCCCTCGACCCTGAGAACATCACAGTCCACACCCTGACCCTCAAGCGGGCCTCCCGCATCGTCATCGAGGACCAGAAGGAGAACGACTACGCCGATGTGGCCGCCATGCTGGAAAAGTGCCATCTGCTGGCCGAGGCGGGCTATCGGCCCTACTACCTCTATCGTCAGAAAAATACCCTCCAAAACCTGGAAAACGTGGGCTGGTGCAAGCCGGGCCACGAGGGGTATTATAATATCTATATCATGGAAGAAGTCCAGACCATCCTCTCGGCCGGCGCAGGCGGCAGCACCAAGCTGGTGGCCGACGGCGGCAAGCGGATGCAGCGCATCTTTAATTTCAAGTATCCGACAGAATACATCCAGCGTTTCGACGAAGTGCTGGAACGGAAAAAAGGAGTGGCTGTTTTTTATGATCACGATTTGGGTACCGAAACGTCTGGTTGAGATAGACCTGTACAACGTCGCCGCCCAGAGCCCGGCGGCGCTGGCGGAGATGAGCGAGAAGAGCTACCGCCAGCGGGTGGCCTATGCTGCCCAGAAGATCAGGGACTCCCGCGCCAAGATCGTCATGCTCACCGGCCCGTCGGCCAGCGGCAAGACGACTTCGGCTCATAAGGTGGCCGAGGCTCTGGAAGCCTCCGGCACCCCGGCCCATGTCATCAGTCTGGATAACTTCTTCAAGGGCGCTCAGTATTACCCCCGCCTGCCCGACGGTACGCTGGACTACGAGAACCCCGACACACTGGATATGTCCCTCATCCGCCAGTGCCTCAGCGATTTGAGCACCACCGGAAAGACCGTGCTGCCCATCTACGATTTCTCTGCCGAAAAGCGCTCGGCAGAGGTGGAGCCCATCGACCTGCAGGGCGGTGTATGCATCGTGGAGGGCATCCATGCGCTGAACCCGGGGCTGACGGGCCTTGTGAAGGGCGACGACGTCTACCGCATTTACGCTGGCCTGCGGGAGGAATACTGCATTGATGGCCGCCGTATCATCAACACCCAGGACATCCGCCTCTGCCGCCGCACCCTGCGGGATGCCGCAGCCCGGGGCCGCAGCCCCGCCAAGACCCTCTCCATGTGGGACAGAGTCCTCGACGGCGAGACCCGGTATATCAAGGGCTTCAAGACTACGGCAGACTTTTTGCTGGACACTTCCTTCACCTACGAGCTGGGCCTCATCGCAAAGCTCCTGCGCCCGGTGAGCCAGCGCTTCACGCTGGAAGGCCACAACGCGGAGCTCTGGGACGAGACGGCCCGCCGCTTCGAGCATGTGGCCCCGGTGGAGCTGGAGCTTCTGCCCGCCGACAGTATGCTGCGCGAGTTCTACGCAGGTGAAGTGTAAAAAACATCAGAACGCGGAAAGTGTGCAAATTGCGAAAAAACTGTTTCCAAATCCACACGATTCTGTAAAACTTGGGTGGGATTCGTTGCATTCCCCCCGGGAGTGCGCTATAATGAAAATAATCTCCGGCGGCACAGGGACAGCCTGAGCAGAAAACGCAGAGGAGTGCTGCCCACCCCGGGCATAGACAAGTGAGGTGTCTTTTATGGACTTCAATAAGATCAAGGAAATGGGCCTCGAGTATGCCGAAAAAGGCAAGAATGCCGCGCTGGATCTGGCCGAAAAGGGCCGCACCCAGGCAAAGATCGTGAACGCGCAGAGCAAGCTGTACAAGGCGCAGCGCCAGCTGGGCGCTCTGGTGTATAGTCTGGCCAAGGGCAACGAGGAGAACCAGCCCCTTGTGGACAAATACATCGAGATGATCGCCAACATCGAGCAGGAGCTCTCCGACCTGAAAGCCTCTCTCGAGCCGGATACCGTCATTGAGACGACTTTCGAGGATACGGAAGAGGCTGCCGCCGACGTGACGGCTGACGCAGCTGCAGAGCCCGCCGAGGAAAAGCCCGAGGACAACGAGGCCAAGACCTGCCCCCAGTGCGGCGCGCCCGTCTCGGACGACGCGCTGTTCTGCAACAAGTGCGGCGCACAGCTGTAAGCTAAAAAGCCCACGCAGGGCGGTGTCCCCCGGGGGATGCCGCCTTTTGTTGTGAATGAAATGAAAATTTTGCCGCAAAAAGCCGGAAAATGCGCTTGTACCCTTGCATTTCGGCAGATTCTGCGGTACAATTTGAATCTGTTCGCAGATGTTTTCGGAATGCGGAAAGGAGACGCCCCATGCAGGACTGGACGCCGAGGGAACACTATACGGCGGAAGACCTCGTGGAGATCATCCGCATCCTGAGAGACGGGGAGAACGGCTGTCCGTGGGACAAAGCCCAGACCCACGCTTCCATCCGGAAAAACTTTCTGGAAGAAACGTGCGAGGCGCTGGAAGCCATCGACGCTGACGACCCTGTCATGATGCAGGAAGAGCTGGGCGACGTCCTGATGCAGGTGGTGTTCCACACCGTCATCGAGGAGGAGCGGGGCCGTTTCGACATGGAAAAGGTCTGCCGCGAGGTGTGCGAGAAGCTGGTCTTCCGCCACCCGAACATCTTTGCTTCCTCTGCGGCGGAAAATGCTGGTATAAACAGCTGGGATGCGCTCAAAAATAAGGAAAAGGGCCGCACGACTCTGGCCGATGAGCTGGACACCGTCCCGGCCACCCTGCCCGCCCTGATGCGCGCCCAGAAGCTCCAGAAGCGGGCCGCGCGGTTCGGCTGCGGGTCGGAGGATGCCGCCGGTGCGGCCAGGACTCTGGACAGCGCCAAGGCCGCGTGGGACGCACAGCAGACAGCAGAGAACGCCGGTGAGCTGTTGCTGGCCGCCGCCGATGCCATGCGTCTGGCCGGTGTGGACGCCGAAGAGGCACTGACCTTTGCGGCAAAGCGCTTCACCCAGAGGCTGGAAGCGGACGAAACGTAAACGGGTACCAGACGGTCAGACCGTCTGCTCGAATAGAAAATGTTGAGAATATTGTGGAGGCTTTTATTATGACCAAGACCGATCTGATCGCACAGGTTGCGGCAAACACTGAGATGAGCAAGAAGAGCGCCGAGATGGCTGTCAATGCTGCATTCGAGGCACTGGGCAAGGCTATGGCCGAGGGTGAGAAGATCTCCATCTCCGGCTTCGGCACCTTCGAGGTGCGTGAGCGCGCTGAGCGTCAGGGCATCAACCCCCGCACCCGCGAGGCCATCACCATTGCTGCTTCCAAGAGCATCGTGTTCAAGCCGGGCAAGGCTCTGAAGGACACCCTGTAAGAGAAAACCCACCGCCGCCGGAACCTTTAGGCCCGGCGGCTTTTTTAATAGAGGAATAACCTCTCCGTCACGCCTACGGCGTGCCACCTCCCCTAATAGGGGAGGCTTTGGCATATCGTAAAGCTTTGCCTCTTCGCCAGAGGCTCCCCTACTAGGGGAGCTGTCGAGCGACAGCGAGACGGAGAGGTTGATACAAGGAGTTTAGAAATGCGTTTAGACAAATATCTGAAAGTTTCGCGGCTCATCAAGCGCCGCACGGTAGCAAATGAGGTGGCCGACGCGGGCCGCATCCTCATCAACGGCAAGACCGCCAAGGCCAGCCAGGCCGTCAAGGCCGGCGACATCATCGAGGTCACCTTCGGCAACCGGCCCATCAAGGTGAAGGTCCTCTCCGACGTGGAACCCCGCACCAAGGACGTGGCCCGCGAGATGTACGAGATCATCGAGCAGGACAACGTGCTGGCAGCCGCCCACGATGCCCCGAAAGCCGAGTAAATCCGGTATGACCCCGCCCCGCCCTGCATAAGATGGCAGAAAAGGGGAGGGGAATGTCATGAAACAACAGGACGCAAAGCCGGAGCAGGCTCTGCCTCATGACCTCATCCTGGAGGGGCGGAACAAGCTGACCGTCACCGGTGTGCGGCGGGTCATCCGCTGCGACGCCGAGGGGGCGGCGATGCTCACCTCGAAAGGGACGCTGGAACTCACCGGGGCCGAGCTGAGCGTCACCAGCCTCGACCTCGACAAAGGCGAAGTCAAGCTTACAGGCCGGGTGGACACGCTGGAATACACCGCAGAGCATACGCCGGGCGGCTTTCTGCGCCGTCTCGTCCGGTGATGGGCCCGGCGCTTTCGCCCGGGGCGGTGGGACAGGAGATGGCGGCCTGCGCGGTGCTGGGTGGTGTGCTGGGCGCGGTGCGGGCCGTTCTGCCCACCCGGGGCAGGGCTGCGTTCCTGCCGGATATGCTTTTTGTGGGAGCCGTGCTGATGGCTTTGCAGAGCTATGCCGTCTCCCAGAGTCAGGCCGGGCAGCTGCGGGGCTATATGGCGCTGGCAGCGTTCTGCGCCGCCGTGGCGGTGCAGGCAGCGCTGCGGCCTCTGTTCGCCGCTGCTGAAGCCTTTGCGGGGAAACTGCTGCTGGGGCCGGTGCAGCTCGCCGCCCGGTGCATCGCCCCGTGGAAAGCTGCCCGCGCCGCCGCCAAAGTACGGCGGAACGAAAAAAGACTTGCAAAAAAACAGAAAAAGAGCTTGCCAACACCACGGCGTATGTTGTATAATTCAAACGTATCAAAGTGAGAGTACAGGCGCATCGGGCCTGCTGTCCGAAAACGGGAGGCACTGTGTTATGGCAAATCCGAGCCGGAAAAAGCGGAAGAGAAAGGCGTCCGTCGTGGGCGCTGTGCTGAAACTGCTCTTCCTTCTGCTTTTGCTGAGTATGCTGGCGGCGTACATCGCAAATCAGGTGGCGCTCAGCTCCAAAAAAGCGGAGCTGGACACCCTGCAGGAGCAGATCGACCAGCAGAAGACCCAGAACGAGGAGATGCAGCGCATCCTCAGCGGCGACTCGGACGACGTGACCGAGTGGGTCGCGCGGGACTCTTACAATTATGCGGCGGCCAACGAGCGCATCTTTGTGGATGTGACGGGCAACTGATGCCGCGCCCCGAGCGGCTTGCGGCCGGCGGGAAACACATTAGTCAACAAGGAGTATTGAGTTTTGGCGATTGAGGTAGGGAATATTTTTGAAGGCCGTGTCACCGGCGTAAAACCGTTTGGCGCATTTGTTGCGCTGCCGGAGGGCCGCGTGGGCATGGTCCACATTTCTGAGGTGTCCAACGAGTATGTGCAGGACATTGCAGCCGTGCTGCATGACGGCGACACCGTGAAGGTGCAGGTCATCAATGTGGCACCGGACGGCAAGATCGCGCTGTCCATCAAGCGGCTGCTGCCGCCGGCACCCCGCGCTCCGCGTGAAGGCCGCGGCCCCCGCCCCAACAACAACGGCCCGCGGGAAGGCGGCTTCCGCCGCAACGGTCAGGGCGGCCGTCCCCAGGGCGGACGCGGCCCGGCACGGGACGCAGCGCCCCGCGTCTGGCAGCCCAAGGCCCCGGCCAAGAGCGACAACCTGAGCTTTGAGGACATGATGAGCCGCTTCAAGAGCCAGAGCGAAGAGAAGATGGCCGATCTTGATCACGAGACCAATAACCGCCGCGGCGGTGGTTATGCGCCTCGCGGCCGCGGTGGCCGCCGCTGAGCGGAAAGGCCTGCGCTTTTCAAGCCTGATCAAAATAACGGAAACAGACCTGTCTCATTTGATCGGGCAGGTCTGTTTTTTCCGTAATAAAAGAAAGGAACCACAATGCCTGCAAAATTTGAACTGATCGCGCCCTGCTTTTTTGGGTGTGAATCCACTGCAAAATTTGAGCTGACCCGCATCGGCGCAGAGAACATCCGGGTAGAGGATGGCCGTCTGAGCTTTGCCGGCGGCGCAGAGATGATCGCTGCTGCAAACCTCAATCTGCGCACGGTGGAGCGCGTGATGCTGCTGCTGGCCCGCTACAGAGCCGCCACCTTTGATGACCTGTTCGACGGCGTGTACGATATCCCGTGGGAGGAGCTGCTGCCCGCAGATGCTGCCTTTCCGGTCACCGGCTCTTCGCTGAACAGCCAGCTGTCCAGTGTGCCCGCCTGCCAGAGCATCATCAAAAAAGCTGTGGTCAAGCGCCTGATGGCAAAGCACCACACCTCTGTGCTGCCGGAGACCGGCGCGGAGTACAAGATCCGCTTCATGCTGCGCAAGGATCAGTGTGAGATCATGCTGGACACCACCGGCGATGGTCTGCATAAGCGCGGCTACCGCCGCAACGCCAT
>ERZ860388.1377-NODE-1377-length-16056-cov-4.837260_pt1 | contig 16056 bp, 14 predicted proteins | sample MGYA00509978_ERZ860388 | MGnify/ENA primary metagenome ERZ860388 (study PRJEB30046, sample SAMN00715225) | human gut metagenome | study: EMG produced TPA metagenomics assembly of the A metagenome-wide association study of gut microbiota in type 2...
CCGATTTGTCAATACCAAAAAGCTCTGCCATAGCCTTTTGCGTACACCAAATGGTCTCGTCTTTTATTACCACCTGCACCTTACCCTCTTTATCGGGAAGGCTGTATAGCAAAAACTGGATTTCATTACTCATTGTTGCCTACATTTGCGTTGAACTGCAAAGCATCCAACTGTTTCATTATTTCCTCTTCCAAACGATGGCTCTCTGCAAATTGCTCGAAAAGGATTTGCTTGTAGTCCGCCATTCGGGAATTAAACTCTTCTTCCGTTATATCTACATAATCAATCTTGATGTCGAAATATTGCCCGGCTGAGAGAGAATATCCCTTTTCCTTTATTTCATCGTAAGTAACAGCTACAGAGAAATTTTCTACAGCTTCTTTGTTGCGGAACGTATTGACTATTAAGTCTATCTCCTTATCACGTAAACGTCGTTTCTGGTTATTGCCTTCTTTATATTCTTCACCTAATTTGCTTGCATCAATCAAAATTACTTTATCTGCTGTTGCCGACTTATCAAAGAATATAACGGAAACATTTGTTCCTGTAGTGGCAAACACATTGCTTGGCATAGATACACAGCCATAAACCCAATGTTCATCTACCACACGTTGTAAGATTTTCTTTTCAACACCACTTTTGGCTGTAATAAATCCTGTAGGAATGACTATTGCACCTTTCCCTGTTGTCTTTAGCGAATTTAAGACGTGCTGGATGAAACAGGTGTAAATCGCCATTTTAGGTTTCATCGGATCTACTTTTTTAACCGCATTCGGAACTCCTGCCCAAAAACGAATCGTATCAGCAGCCAATGTATCACGATACTCAGGAAAATCAAGTTTAAATGGAGGATTTGAAACGATAAAATCAAATTTCTTTAATGCGCCATTTGATTCAGTGTGCGATGGTTCTGTCAATGTATTGCCCTGTACAACATTTGGCAGAGAAGCAGACAAACTATTTAAAATAAGGTTCAGACGCAACATTTCGCTCGACTTCTCTGATATATCCTGACTGAAAATCGAGCATCTATCCTCTCCTATCTGATGAGCAAGAGCCATGAGCAATGTACCTGTTCCAGCCGATGGGTCGTAACAAGTCACACCTCGTAAATCCGCATTGTCCCCTACCAATAATCTCGCCATAACTTGTGCTATGGCACGTGGTGTATAATATTCGGCATATTTGCCACCTCCGGCATTATTAAATCCTTTCAGCAAATGCTCGAATATTCTTGAAAAGAAGTCATACTTCTCGATAAATACGTGTTCGAAATTGAATGAGGCGACATTGCGCATCAGCGATTTTGCAAATTCATCACGCTTTTGTGTATCAGTTACAAATGTTGTTATGGCACTAAAGATATTTACCTTACTTTTCCCGGAAGTTGTTACAGAAAAAGTATCGGCATTGATATTGGCTATATCTATTAATATAGCATCCAACAATGTAGAGAAATCTCCCTTCCCTGTGGAATTATATAGATGTGACAACGTATGTTCCGGTTTAAGTCTCGGCACAGAAGCTGGCAAATAACTGAAAAGGTCTTCTACCTCATCATCCGTAAATGTATCATATTCGGCATCCCACTTTTCTGCTTTGCTTAGCCGTTCACCGTACATTTTATCTCGTTTAGCTTCATAGCCGAACTTATCATTAAAGAACTTGTACAGAAACATTTCCGTGACGATTTTATACTCGCTTCCTGTTCCTGCCAAGCCAAACGCTCCAGTTGTACTTTTCAAAGAATCAATCAGGGCTATCGTTGATTCTGTTATATTTATATCGCTCATAATCAATATGCAAAATTACGTTGTTGGAAATATTCCGTTGTTATAAGATTGTTGATATATTTACGGTCTGTCAAATTTGCCTTGATTCCAAGGTCTATTAATTTATGACCAATAATAGCCAATACATCACGCTTAAAGGCATCTTCATTATCCAAAATATTGATATTCAGGAATAACATATTGTCTATTTGAGACTTCATCTGTGACAGATTCTCGGCTATTTCATATTCGTGTGCAGAAATAATCGGCTGTTCACGTTTTTGATTTTCCTCCTCAATCCGCTTGTGAATACGAACAAAACGCTCATCACCCTTATATTTTTTCTTCAAGATATTATTCCGTCTGTTTATTTCCCGAATCTTTTTCATTACATTATCCATGTAATCAATGCTGTCTTTTGCATCTTGAGTGTTTTGCGGAACAAAACCTTTTTTACGGAAATATGCCCGGAACTCATCTGCAAGGATTACATATTTTTCTTCATTCCTATCAAAATTGGCTTCAAATTCGGCTTGTACCTTTTCGCAACGCTCACGAATGTCATTGACAACAATTCTTAGTTCTTCAGACATTCCCTTTTTGAACTCAAACTCCAATTCTGACAGAGCCACATTGATTATTCCGGAAACATCTGCCTTATGCTCTGTACTTTCAAACAGATTCATCCTCTCAATACGATGTGTAACCTCTGTAATCAAAGTAGGGATGCCACCAAAAGCCAAAGACTCTATTTTTTCTTTCAATTCATCATCGCCAAAAGCTCTGACTTGATTCAGAATAGCTTTGGCATCATTCAATACCGACCGTAATTCATAGAGTCTATCTTTATCCTCTATTTCATCAATTTCCTGTCTGAACTCTTCCGGATTATCGCAAGTGAAATTAAAGAGAACACTCTTGATTCCTTTCATTTTCGCTATTATCTCTTCCTTATCTTCGATAACAGCATTGCCAACAGGCTCATCCTGTTTGGTCTCCTTAATATCAGCTGTACGGTTTAATTCTCTCAGGTAGCGGTCATTTGTCGAATCAAAATTTTCTTTTATATCTACAAAATCAACTACATAGCCATATTTAAAATCTTTATACGGACGATTTACACGAGTCAGTGCCTGTAACAAATCATGACCGTCAAGACTACGTCCCAAATATAGTTTTTTCAATCTGGGAGCATCAAATCCAGTAAGCAACATTTGATTGACAATCAGTACATCTACAGTCTGCTGCTTCTTATATTCTTCAATGTATGCTTTTCGTTCTAATTTGTCTCCCTCATCATGCAATATCAGAGAGGCACGCAATGGTTTGGCATGACCATACGAAACCATTGGCTCTGCCACCATTCCCAACTGCTCTTCCCATTTATCCTCAATCTGCTGTGCGAATCTGAAACGCTGCTGCCATAAACGGAACATTTCACGAGCCTGTGGATTGGTTTTGCACACAATCATTGCACCGATGGAATCATCTGCTTGTTCTTTTCTGAATCTGCGCAAATCAGAAATAATATAATCAAGCAAAGCGTTCAGATAACTTTCATGCTCAATTATTTTATTCTTGTCTATATCGCTTTTCTTGACTTCTACGTTTCCTGCCAATTTATCAAGAATACTCTCAATACGCTCTTTATATATGGTTTCTATCGGTTCACGCATCAGTTTTAACGTGTAACCATCCGCTATCGATTTGTCATAATAGTAGGTATCAATATAATCGCCGAAAACACGCCAAGATTCTTTTTCTTCCCTCAACAAAGGAGTTCCTGTCAATGCAATTTTTACAGCATCCTTATCCGCTTCTAAAAGATTAGCGAGAAAACTACCCTGTGGGCTATATCCTCTATGCGCTTCATCTATAAAAAATACACGCTGGAGATTAGTGTTATAGCCAGACTCTATCTGTATTTTAGTGGAGTCTTCCTTAAATTTCTGTATGTTTACAACCATTATTTCCGCTTTACCTTCACTGTTCACTACAGGGGTGGTATCACGGATGTCTTTCATTAAATCATCTCTGCTATTAACTGTCCTTACAACCAAACCACGTGCAACAAACTCATCGCTCGCTTGCTCCATCAGCGCAATACGATCTACTATAAAATAGAATTTAACAGCTGTCTCACGTTTTGCATAATAATCGGTCAGACTACGAACTGAATAATACGCCAATGCCGTCTTGCCACTGCCTTGCGTATGCCAAATTATTCCACTCTTGACACCTTTAGATAGTTTCTTGCGAATAGCCAATGAAGCGAACAATTGCTGATAGCGCATCACATGTTTTTCGAGAGTTGTGATTTTACTGCCATCTTCCAACTCTACAGTTCGGTTGACATACGCAAAGCCATATCTTAACAGAAACAAGAACCTCTCCCGGCAAAGCATTGATGTCAAGACACGATTCGTAGGAGTATCTACCTTTTTATTTGTTTCATAATCTGGCAGGTTTTTAATAACTACACAGTTCCTATGTTTGAGAACCTGTTTTTCTGTATCTTCCGTCAACGCTATATATTGATATTTCGACACGAAAGTAGCATCAGCCTCTCTAAACACATTAAAGAAAGCTTTTTCTTTTGATGCACAGCAATAAAACGCCCCTTGGATCGGAACCCTGTTTTCATTATCGTATTCCTGATTATTGGAAAAAATCATCAACTGGGTAAGATTGATAAAGCGACGAAAACTTTTATTCCGCATCCGCTTATTAATTCTATCCCGCTCTGCTAAGATTCCATCGTGATTATTAGGCTTCTTGACTTCGATAAAAGCTAAAGGCAAGCCGTTTATAAAACACGTAATATCTGGACGGAAGCTATCACCGGATTCAACATTTTCGCATGTAAACTCTGTCGTAACGTGCCATTCATTATTGTTCGCATCAGCGAAATCTATCAACTTCACGCCACTATTGGAGGAAAGCATAGTATAGAATTCCTTGCCCAAATCATCGTTATTCAAGATTCCGATAATTTTATCCAGCAACTGGCTGCATTCCAAGTCAGTCAAAGCAGGATTCAGACGTTTTACTGAGCGGATAAAAATATCCGTTAAAATATTCGTCTGGGGATTGTACGATGTTATATCATCCAAATATGTATAACCGAGCTTGCAAAGATGCAATGCAGCCGGGACTTGTACTCGTGTATTCTCCGTAAAGTTTTTCATTGCATTTTACCTTTCCTCTTTATCTGTTATCAAATCCTTTAAATCCACCTGTAAAATCTCAGCAATCCTCTGCAGAGTTTCCAAATTCGGCTGGATTCTATTGCACGCATAAGCATTGACCATGCTGAAACTTTTATCAAGTTGCTTAGCCAACCATGTCTGAGAGATACCTTTATCCGACAAAACAGTCTTTATTTTATTTAGCTTCATTGTTTAATGCGATTTTATAGCGCAAATATAGCGAATTATATTCGATAAACAGGGATTATTTTGTACTTTTGTCCTTCAAATAAAATCAATATGGATACAGTTAGAAAAAGAGGCGAAATAATTAGCATTGAACAGCGTTCGTTGGTATCTCAGAGATATAGACGCATAACAAGAGCGGTTAATTCAGAATTTTGGGGTAGCACTAGCGAAACTGCTCATAGTTTATATGTTGGCTCTTATGGAAGAGGTACTGCTATTGACACAAGTGACATTGATATACTTGTCGAATTACCAAGAGAGGAATATAATAAATATGATGCACTAAGGGGAAATGGTCAGTCCAGATTACTGCAAGCATTGAAGAATGCAATTTTACAAACCTATCCAAGGAGTGATATTCATGGAGATGGGCAAGTCGTAGTAATCAATTTTACTGACGGTATGAAATTCGAGGTACTACCAGCTTTTTGTCAATTAGATTGGCTGGGTAATTGGAATGGGAAATACGACTATCCTGATTCAAATATGGGTGGCAACTGGTTAACAACAGATCCAAAAATTGAACAGCAAGCAATGAAGGAAAGAAATGTAGCAAGCAATGGTTTGTTATTCGACACATGTAAACATATACGAGAAATTCGTGACAACTACTTCAGCAGTTACCATCTTCCTGGCATTGTTATTGACAGTTTTGTTTACCATCATATTTCTGATTGGCACTGGCTAAGAGAAGGAGAACAAAGCTCCAATCAGCCAAGAGGAACTTACGAAAAAAGGCTTTATGATTCATGCCCTGTTTGGAGCTTTAATCTGACAGCTCCAGGAAGCAACATGCCAGTAGATACATATAAATGCATTGATGTATTAATCAAAGTTTTAAAATACATGTCAGAAGATAATGTCATTTAGAAAATATTAACAAAGCATTTAAAGCCTATAATATGACGAAGACCGAAGCGTTCGATAAATTTCTCAATAATATCAAAGTTGACAATCCAGATATTTTCTGCGGTCGCTACAAAGAAATAACCAAGAAATTGAACAAAACATTTAGAGACACGGACTCTGAAACTGCCAACTGTCTTCAGGTTGGTTCATATGGACGATATACCGGAATTAAAGGTATTTCCGACCTTGATATGTTGTATATTATGCCTAAATCAACATGGGATACATACAAAGATACTCCCAGTGAACTACTACGCAAGACAAGAGACGCTTTGCTAGATAGATATCCTCAAACTACAATCAAAGTAGATCGGCTGGTTGTGGATGTATTCTTCGGTAATTTCACGTTCGAGGTACAACCTGTTTATGAAGAAAGAGATGGGGAAGAAATTAACTATAAATATCCCGACACTAAGACATGCACATACAAAATTACGAAACCTCGACAAGAACAAAATGAGATGATTAACTTTAAGCAGAATCATGGAGAAGCGCATCGGCATCTCTGTAAAATGCTTAGAGCATGGAAGAACAATGTTGGTGTAGGTATGGGTGGATTGCTAATAGATACGCTAACACATCGTTTTTTGTCTAATCATTCTGAATATGACAACGCTAACAAATCTCAATATGGAGAGATGTGTAGGGATTTTTTTGAGTATCTAAAGGATGAGCCTAAGCATACCCATTATCAAGCATTAGGAAGCGATCAAGATGTGAAGGTAAAACACCCATTTAGATCCAAAGCTAAAATTGCATATAAAAAAGCCAATGAAGCTATTAAAGAGAATGACGAATCTAAACGTCATGATATATGGCGTGAAATTTTTGGACGTCAATTTCCTAAATCAGTATCAAGTGTAGTTGAAAATAAAATGTTTTCTTCTGATAATCCCTCTGATCATGAAGAGTTCATTGAAGATAAATACCCTATAGATGTTAAATACGATTTGAAACTTGATTGTATCATTATGCGCGATGGATTTAGGGAACACCTTCTGAGTGAACTATTATTAAAAGGCCAACGAATTTCTAGAGTCCGAAGCTTAGATTTCACTATCAAGACCGATGCTCCGTTACCATATGAAGTAAAATGGAAAGCTAGGAATGTAGGAACAGAAGCCATAAAAAGAAACTGCCTAAGAGGAGAAATAATAGACTCAAATAGGAAAAATAATGTGCGACATGAGAGTGCAGATTTCTTTGGTCCACACTATATGGAAGCGTATATAATAAAAAATGGTATTGTCGTTGCCCGAGATAGAATTGAAGTACCAATACAATAATACATACGTATGAACAGTGAGTTACTCATAAAAATTGCCCAAAAGGGTTATAATGTTGCCTATGGTGCCAATATAAATTTTGCCACTTACGATATCGTCAAGAAAATACCAGGATACGTTAGTTTTTTATCAATCATTGTAGGTATTCTGGGATTGGTCTACCCTCCCTTTGCTGAAAAATATGTATCGGTATTCATACTGATTCTTGGTATTGCAAGTGTCTATATCGAACGCTTTACTCCTAATATTGATAGTTATAGCAATAGAGGCATTGCCAATACTGATCAACTCAACAAGTTGAAAAACCTCTATTTTGAAGTAAAAAGAATGTCTGATAGTGCGGACTTTTCCACAATAGAAACTCGTTATACAGCGATAGAGGATGAATTTAATGCTAGTTCACAACCAGACCAAATTGTGTTCGCCAATTGGCTCGCACATTATAAGATGTTTTGCGAAAAGGATATGAGCTGGATGGACGAGCAACTACATTTCCATTGGTGGAAAGACAAAATACCAATGACCGCACATATAGTGATATATATATTGTTGCTGTCAATATTTGTGTATTACTGTGTAAAAATTCCAGTATTAAACGAATTCTTCTGCAAAATCTTTTATCTACAATAAAAATGGCTACATTACAGCTGTTCAGCAATCGGTAGCTAATAAGAATATCTTCAAATGAAACCATACAAAAATCTTGTGCCAAATGATTGAAGTGTTAATATATCACCGTAAAAATAGATGGCTGAACTGTGCAATAATACATAGATTCTGTTATCTATTTTTTGTACTCCATTGATTCCCTAATAATCTGTAGAGTTTCTTTTTTGTACTCCTTACGGTCATATTCCATACCTCTGCACATCCAACAACTACACGGTGTCCCGGTAGTCTTGTAAACTTGTGCACATTTCTCTTTGGCCAACTCAAACCAATGAGGATGTTCATAATGACTTCCATCCTCACGGATGATACAATGCCCGTAAGCAGCATAAAGAATCATGCGAGCCTTAAATATACGTGCCATTTGTTGGCGTCTCCAAAATTTGTTTCTTTTGTCCATCGTCTCTTTCTATTAAAGTTAGGATGAACAATGATGTTACTTTTGAAAGACTTAATGTATCCATAGCGCAATATCTCTAATTTATAAAATCAACAATTATCTATCACTCTTCGTTTTACAGCTCGATTTTAACGTCTCCAGATTCAAGAGATTCATCGTCTTCTTCCTCCTCAAAGCCTTCGGACGCATTAGCTATCAATGCTTTTCCTATCTCCATCTGTAAGAATTTGGGAAGACGGAGCAATTTTACCATAAGCTGACTATAAGTGAATTCCATTTTAACATCAAGTATGGGTTCTTCTTCAATACTCGTGTCAATTTTCTCAACGGTATCAGCATCTTCAAGAAAATCAGAAAAACTTGGTTCTTCAGGCCAATTTTCTATTGTTCCATCATTGTTGATTCTTAAACGGATATAATCGCCGCAATCTGTTGTCTCCGGTATTAATCCGTTAGGTACATAATCAGCTATTTTACATATAACTTTTTTATCTTTATCAAGCAAGAAATATGTTCCACTATCACATACTTTGGCTTGAAGATATAAATCTCCGTATTCCGGCTTCCAATTCACAAGTTTATGAGTCTTCAAATTGATTATCCCCGACCACATTCCTTTAGATACCAATGGGTATTTGTTTTCGTATAGTTCCCCCATCCATGCATCGGTATAACTACTCATTTCCTCATCATACGGAAAGTATATCATAAGGTAGTGAGCTACCTCATTCAAATTCTGTTCTCTGATTCCAAATAATATCTGCTTTGCCATAATCTATAAAATTAAATAGTGGTCAATAAACTTAAATCCACATCAGGAATGATAGCATCCGCAATCTTGTCCTTAACAAGAAATCCCATGTATAACGGAATGGTTAGCACCTCTCCCTCACGTCCTACATTATATTGCCCAAGTTTGATTGCATTCTTGACATGATACACATCCTTGTTCTTCAAAACCGTAGTCATGCTTTTTGCCTTGCCAGACTTTGCCTTGACTTCAAGTATAACACATTCTCCTTTGAATCTTACCAAGAAATCCAGTTCAAGCCCACTGTCTTTATGGAAGTAGTATAGTTTTTGCCCGGACTTGCATAAGAAATCAGCCATCAGATTCTCAAAGATAGCCCCCTTGTACCCAAGAAGATTACCTTTTAAAATATCTGCCTGTGTACCATAATCAAGCATTGCCATAAGAACACCTATATCGGTAGTATATACCTTAAAACATTCTTTGATGGAATTGCCTTCTAACGGCAGTTCCGTAATTTGCGTGTTATAACATCTACGGACTATACCAGCATCTTCCAACCATTGAATACTACCGATATATTGCGAAGCTCTTCCTCCCTTCTTGACTACGGAATACTGGAATTTCTTATTCTCTTTAACCAACTGTTTAGGTATGGATTCAAAACATTCCCGAATATGGGGTTTGTCTGCATCGTCTGCATACTTCACCATATCTTCTTCGTATTCAGCAATAAGATTACGCTGCACCTTATATATAAGTTCGATATTCTTCGTTTCAAGGAAACAGTTCACCACTTCCGGCAGCCCCCCGACAATGACATATCTATACAAGAGTTCCATCATTGCCTTATGAATCCCTTCTGGAACTGTCTGTTCATTCTCAAAGCATGATTTGACAGAATCAATAACCGCATCGCTAATTCCGTTTGCCCATAAAAACTCCTCAAAGTCCAATGGGTACATATCAATCACGGTCTCATACCCTACGGGAACGGAATCCTGCCCTTCCCCCTCGTCCTTCTTCTTTTTATTCTTACCGTAGCCTTTCACTCCTAAAAGTGAGCCTGTGGCAATAACATCAAAGCGACCGTCTATATGAAATGACTTCAAGGCTGTCCTTGCCTCCTTACATTCTTGAATTTCATCAAAAATAATACAGGTCTTTCCACTAACAAACCGACTACCCGGAATCAAAGCCGAAAGGTTGAGAATAATGGTATCGACATCTATATTGCCAGAAAAGGCAGACTTTTTGTCGGGTTCGAGAATAAAGTTCATATAAACCACATTTTCATAATTCTCCTCTGCAAATTTCCGAACAATGTATGTCTTTCCACACTGACGAATACCCTTTATCACAAGAGGCTTTTTATCCTCTGACTTTTTCCAATCGACTAAATATGTTTCTATTTTTCTTTTTAGCATGATATGAGCTTGTTCTTCCAAACGCAAAAATACATTTTTCCAAGCGAATAAACAAATGCAATCACATTTTTTATAGCGAATAATTGCCACACATTGCATTTTATCAATCGAAAATAGCTAGTATCAGTACATTTTCCCAAGTAAATCAGAAATATTCGACTGCAAACCGCAGTAATTCCAAGAAAAGCACTACCTTTGTATTCAGCAAGCGTTCTGTAACATCCATGCGGAAATTTCCTATCATTCAACACGTTGAATCTGATAGCGGACATTCCACAAAAAGGCTGAAAAGAGGCGGTACAACACGTATATGCAAAGCGATGAAATACAACGATTTGCATTTGTCCCTACATTCTGTGTACTTGTAAAAACAGAGGTTGTACCGATTAAAATAAATATCACTGATAATCAGTGATGTAAATATGCTGCATCGGCAAATGAAGTTAAAAAACTCCGTTTCAAGGATAGCATATAGGCAGCACCCCCCGTAATGATAATAGCAAAAACGGACTGAATTTCAATAAAATAGCAAGTACCTAAATTTAACGATACTTGCTATTGTGTTGTCAGGTGTTTGTCATATTTTTGTTGCCGATTTGCTACCCGTCCTTTCATGGGTAACAAAAGTAACAAATCGAGTAACAAAATGGAGAAGCAGAAAGAACCCATACGGCTACGCAAGAAACAACTTGCAAACGGGAACACAAGCCTGTATCTGGATATATACTACAACGAGAAGAGAGATTACGAGTTCCTGAAAATGTATCTCGTGCCTGAAAAGACCAAAGCCGACAAGGAGCGAAACAGACAGACATTGCAGCTTGCCAATTCGGTAAAGGCAAAGCGCATCATCGAAATGCAGAATGGAGTGTACGGCTTCAATTCTGCGTTCAAGTTGGATGTGAACTTCATTGACTATTATTCATCATTGACCGAGAAACGGAAAAAGGAGGATAGCAACGGCAATCATGGGAACTGGGACAGCGCGATGAAGCATCTGCTCAAATACTGCAAGGCTTCTACCACATTCAGGGAAATTGATGAGGACTTCTACAAAGGGTTCAAGGAGTATCTGGAAACGAAAGCACGGACAAAGAGCGGCGTTCCCCTATCACAGAACTCGCAACACTCGTATTTCTGCAAGCTGAAAGCGTGTGGAAAAGCCAGTCGTCTTATCATTTCATTCTCTGGGATCATACTTGCTGGGGTACTTGTTGGGGGCTGCCCATCAAGTAATTTTTCTGCTCTTACATGGAGATAACGATTCTTTAAATCATTATTTTCTCCCAACAACAGGTTACGGAAGAAGCGTTCCAAGTGAATCGTTTCTTTGTATATACCTTTTTGTATGTCTTAATAGTTTGCACGTACAAGAACGTTACGGAAGTACCAAGAGTGTTTCTCAAACATTGTGTTATTAACGGAAAATCCCAATGAACGTAAGTACTTGATTATAAATACAACTGTTATTCGGGTATTTCCCTCACCGAATGGATGAATTTGCCAAATATCAGAAGTGAAACGAGAGATATGTGCCACAACATCGTCTATGCTAAGTCCTACATAGTTGAAGTCCTTTTCTTTTTGTAAGTTCTTCAGATCATATGGACCCTCGTATCTAACAGAACAGCCGTCCAGCACCCATTCTCTTTTTGATATTTCATAATCTCTGATATTTCCAGCGAATTTGAATATTCCAGTAAAAATTCGCTTATGAATAGATGTAAAGCCTGGTAGAGTCAATGAAAAGGACTCTTCATTGAGAAGACGCGCAATGTTAGCCGCGCCTTATCAGCCTCTTCTTTTTCATAATCCTCAGGAACTCTTGATATTTTAGATTGATAATATGTATCAATCAGGTGCTTAACATCATCAATTGTAATATCTCCCTCTATATGCTTTAGTGCAGTTTCATTGAGATACTCTGATGTTTTAAGACCATCAACAGCCTGAAGACCTATTGCAGTCTTCCATGATTCAGCTCTTTGCTTACCATCAGGTTCACCCATTATTATATATGTATCAAAATCAATCATATTATCTAATCATTTTAGGTGGAATAAGTTAGCATTATCCATAAATTTTGATGTTAGGAAATCTATTTCTAAGTTTTGTTTTGTCCCCACGTCGAAATTTGCCAGATACTGAGAGATTATCTATAGTTATGCTATCTAGCCAATCGGGTATTGTAACATAATCCTCAAATTCAAGTTCTAACGAATCAAAATGAGGAATTTTTGAGAGAAAAGTAGGTGCCTCCTTCACTGACATATGTAAATTGATGCCATATTTGATATTGAACTCATCATTTAGGATTTCATTTGCCAGTTCATCATCGGTATCACTCTTTTTCACAAACCATCCAATAATAGGTGTCAAGCTATTATCTGAGGAATCTTCTTCTACCCCTATAAATCCATTCCAGATTTCCATTGGGATTGTTACATCATTAATACCATCACTAAGGACATACTTAAAAGGCACAGATATCATCTCTGATAACATGTTTCTATCAATATGCTGCTTCTTCTGAATACCACCATCATGGTCAAATGGATAGAATTTCAGAATCCATCCATTAAAATATTGATCACTAGGAATACACCCTCCATACTCAAGAAAATCAGGATCTCGTTTCATTAAAATATTCTTCCAAAATGAAATAGTTGGAGTACCTTGAGAAGCCTTAATAAACTCTTTGAGAATAGGCGTAAGTTCATCTAACCACCATGACAAGTTAAAATCCGAAAGCATTTGCGCCTTATCTAATAACCTCTGCCAGTCTGAAGTAGTCCCCTTAAGTGTAATAAAGGGAATACCACATATCATATGGTGAACAATATACTCAAAATAAGGCTTCATAACATCCATAACAGTTAGTTGAGAAACAACTTTTTCTGTTGCAGAAGTAGTGCTAAAATCGGAACAAAGTTTGGATGCTCTATCTCCATTTGCATGTTCTGAGACTTGATTCAAGAGTTCTGTAATTATTGCGTTCCAGTCTGTCTTTTCCGTCAGAATTTCAGTGGGTGATTTTACTTCTAGCCCTAATCTTCCACTATGACTCACCAATAGTTCTCTGAATTCTTCCGGGTTACGATTTACATATGTACTAAGCTCTTGAAGAATCTTCAACCAGATAACATCGGGAGACAAAGTCAAGCGACGATGCTCAGCATAAGCTTTGATTACACATTGATAGAAGTTATCTTTTCCTAAATAACATAACTGTTCATCATCAATACTGGATGCAACATAAGAAAAAACAGTTCTTTTGTTATCTGACAATATGTACTCAACTATTTCACTGGTGGAATAGCTCTCAAGCTGTTTTGCTACTTTTGATAGATTTTCATGCACCATAAAAGTAATGCCATCCTCATTCAGTTTTATCTTTTCCATGTTCTACAAGAGTTTTGTTAATTAATGAGTTCTTTACAAACTAACTCCAAATTCACGAATCGTTTCTTCACTATCTCTACCAGATACAGCTTTTCCTGTTGCTTGTTCAATTCTATCGGCTAATCTGATTGCTCTGTTAACGATAAAGTCGTTGAAGTTATCCGAATTCAGCAGATTAAATTCAATCTTATGCGTTGACACAGCAGAAATAAGGTCTCCCATGGCAATCTTGTGATTTAATATTGCCTGGATGTATTTACTTGGTGCAACTCCACCAATTGAACGGTTAGTAGAAGCGTAAATCATCGTCTTGTTGACCACAGAGTTCCACTTCTCGCGTGGAAAGTTAAGCTTTTCACAATAGTTTGCTGGGAATATATGATGAATATCAGTATTCTCAGATGTATAGGTTGCTACGGTCATTTTGCTTCCTGTCATGAAGTCAAGAGGCTCATCTTGAAGCAACAAAGCCATAACACCCTTGTACGCTGCTGAGTTTCTGGTTTGTAAGCTCAACAGACGTGTGGCATGGAAACTTGAACGTGAAACGGTATCAGGAATAGCATTATCATCAGCTACCCACGCAAAAAAGTCCTTTATATCAGATGCATAGCGTGTTTCGTTAGCACTGCCATATAGTTCACCAAATACACCACACCAATACCATTTCGAAAGTTTTGACAGGTTCGGCATATTGGTGAGTAGGTGCTGGTGGCTCATATCATAGGCAAAAATTGCCGCTAAAGGTACAAATTGCGTGTTATAAGGCAAATTATCGGCAGCATACACCCCTTGTTTTATCAAAAACCTAGCAGCTTCGATAAAACCTTTCTTAAGTGTATCTCTTTTGGCATTAAACACCGAAGCCCGAAGACCCATCACGTCTTTCTTCTTACATTTTACGCCAGTCTTTCCTCCTGAGGCGATAGATTTCTCGTAGCTATCCCAAAGTGTCATTGACGTGATAAACGAAGTACCGTCAATGTCCCTTAATACGTTGAACTGTGAGAAATCTTTCCAGATGGCATTCCATTCTTGACGAAGTTCGATACCTTCCGCAGCAAGCGAGGCCGTAACAAGTTCAAACACATTGAGAGGAACTCCTCCACGATTCACATTCTCAAAGATTTGACAGACAGAAGATTGGGAAGTATTTTTCAATACTTTGATGGCTGGCAGTTTATAAGCGATAACCGAAGAAATTATATCAGTGTTAAACTTTTGGTACAAAGCAAGTTTGGTGGGATCATTCTGATAATACTGAAGCATTCCCAAACACCAGTTCATGCTTTCTGTTGAGTCAAACATCAGATTTAGAGGGAACATCAGATTCTCATACTCTTTCTCTCTGGTAGACAAATCCAGCGTTACCACTTTACCGATGTCTGAGGTCTTTATCTTCTTGTCTGAAATGGATATGATTGCATCTTCTCTATCCTCGTTCTCATCAAGTGCTTTGACCATATCCAGATAGTAGTATCTATAAATCACACTACTTTTATTTCGTTCCCAACAAGTTTCGACAGGATTCTTGCTCATGAACACCTGAAATAGAGTTGTGAGACGTTGCTGGCCATCGAGAACCAGATAATCTGGTTTCACACTGGATAATTTTGGATCTACTCCAGTAAATACACGTGGTTTGTAGTTTACCTCACCACCAGTTTCCAGAAACATGACCGCACCCATTGGGAACCCCATTGTAATACTTTCTATGAGTTTGCAGATTTTTCCATCATCCCAAACCCATGAGCGCTGGAATTCGGGGAGCTGCAATTCACCTTTCTGGACCTGAAGTAATAGGTCTCTTAAATCTGTATCGTTTGATTGTACTGCCATAGTTATTTCTTAATAATGCGAATCAGCAGTTGAAATCACTGCTTGATTCATTTAGTTAAAATGTTATTATTCAATTAATTATCTCGTTTATTTATTTCTTAATCTCCTTAAAATCAGTATATTAGAAGAATAAAACCACTCATTATTCTAATTATGATTCCCAA
>ERZ860388.1390-NODE-1390-length-15921-cov-5.551368_pt1 | contig 15921 bp, 15 predicted proteins | sample MGYA00509978_ERZ860388 | MGnify/ENA primary metagenome ERZ860388 (study PRJEB30046, sample SAMN00715225) | human gut metagenome | study: EMG produced TPA metagenomics assembly of the A metagenome-wide association study of gut microbiota in type 2...
ACATGTTCCGGGGTTTTCCGTTATAGGACTATTCCATTATTTTAACTGCTCTTTATAAATTGCAATCACATTCTTCATGGCTTCCTGTCCTGGAGCGCCGATGGTGGTTCTCTTCTCCACACAGGTCTTCATGCTGATGGCCTCGTACACATCCTCCTCAAATACCGGGCTGATGGCCTTAAACTCATCCAGAGTCATATCATCCAGTGCAATGCCCTTGTCGATGCAGAACAGCACCAGCTGGCCTACAATGCCGTGGGCATCACGGAACGGTACGCCGTGATTTACCAGATAGTCAGCAGCATCGGTCGCGTTAGTGAATCCGTTCTTTGCGCTTGCCTCCATGACTTCTTTATTAAATGTCATGGTGGAGATCATGCCGGTAAACAGAGCCAGGCAGCCTTTTACGGTATCGATGGCATCAAAGGTCAGCTCCTTATCTTCCTGCATGTCCTTGTTGTAGGCGAGGGGAATGCCCTTCATCATCACCAGAAGGGTGTTCAGGTCGCCGTAGACGCGGCCGGTCTTGCCGCGGATCAGCTCGGTAACATCCGGGTTCTTCTTCTGGGGCATGATGGACGAGCCGGTGGTGAAGGCATCATCCAGCTCGATGAACTTGAACTCCCAGCTGCACCAGAGGATGATCTCTTCGGACAGGCGGGACAGGTGCATCATGCAGATGGAGATGGCGTTTGCCAGCTCGATGCAGAAGTCACGGTCGGACACACCGTCAAGGCTGTTGGGGCAGGGCGCCGCAAAGCCCAGCTTCTCGGCGGTGAACTGACGGTCCAGCGGGTAGGTCGTACCGGCCAGAGCGCCGGAGCCAAGCGGACACTGGGCGTCCATCCGGGCGGTGGCGTCCTCGAAGCGCTGCAGATCGCGCAGCAGCATCCATGCATAGGCCATCAGGGCGTGGCCGAAGGTGATGGGCTGGGCGCGCTGCAGGTGGGTGTAACCGGGCATGACGGCGGTGGTGTTCTCGGCGGCCTTCCTGCAGATGACCTTGACCAGCTCCACGATGTAAGCCTGCAAGGTGTGGCTGTAGTCCCGCAGAGTCAGGCGGATGTCCAGCGCCACCTGGTCGTTCCGGCTGCGGCCGGTGTGCAGGCGTTTGCCGGCGTCGCCGATGCGGGCGGTGAGGGTCTGCTCCACGAAGGTATGGACGTCCTCGGCGTTGGGGTCGATGGTGAGAGCGCCGGAGGCCAGGTCATCCGCGATGGAGGCCAGACCGCTCAGAATATCTTCGCAGTCCTTCTCGGAGATGATGCCCTGCTTTGCCAGCATGGCGGCGTGGACGCCGCTGCCGCGCATATCCTGCGCGATCATCCGCTGGTCGAAGCGGATGGAAGAGTTGAAGTCGTTGACGCGGGAATCGACCGCCTTGGAGAAACGGCCCTTCCAAAGTTGTTCTGCCATAAAAGAAACTCCTCTATAGAAACGGCAAAGCCGCCGCAGGGGAAAAAGCTCCCGCGGCGGTGCCGCCAGCAATGATGCCGGTAATTTGAGCCTTCAGCGTGAAAGTGTAAAAAACACGCCAAAGGGGATGGTAAGCAGGTTATTCCTTGACCTCGGGCCAGTTCTTGGACAGCTTTGCGCGCTCCTTGATGGACAGGCCGAAGAGGTTGATGAAGCCGGTAGCATCGGACTGGTCATAGTCCTTATCCACGCCGAAGGAGGCAGTCTGCTCGTCGTACAGGGTGTACGGAGAGGTGACGCCGGCGTTGATCATGTTGCCCTTGTAGAGCTTCAGCTTGACATCGCCGGTGACGGTCTTCTCGAGGCTGTCAGCAAAGGCATCCAGAGCCTCACGCAGCGGGGTGAACCACTGGCCGTTGTAGACGATGTCGGCGTACTTCTGAGCCATCTGAGCCTTGAAGTGTGCGCTCTCCTTGTCCAGAGTGATGGTCTCCAGAACATTGATGGCCTTGTACAGGATAGCACCGCCGGGAGTCTCATAGACGCCGCGGCTCTTCATGCCCACCAGACGGTTCTCGACGATGTCCAGCAGGCCGATGCCGTTCTCGCCGCCGACCTTGTTCAGGTACTCGACCAGCTCGACAGCGCCCATCTCCTTGCCGTCAACGGCAGTGGGGATGCCCTTCTCGAAGTGGAGGGTGAGGTAGGTCGGGGTGTCGGGTGCCTGCTCGGGGGAAACGCCCAGCTCCAGGAAGCCGGGCTTATTGTACTGCGGCTCGTTGGCGGGGTTCTCGAGGTCGAGACCCTCGTGGCTCAGGTGCCACAGGTTCTTATCCTTGGAGTAGTTGGTCTCACGGTTGATCTTCAGGGGGATGTTGTGTGCCTCGGCGTAGTCGATCTCCTCGTCACGGCTCTCGATGTCCCACTCACGCCAGGGAGCGATGATGGCCATATCGGGGCAGAGAGCCTTCAGCGTCAGCTCGAAACGCACCTGGTCGTTGCCCTTGCCGGTGCAGCCGTGGCAGATGGCGTCTGCGCCTTCCTTGATGGCGATGTCGGCCAGAGCCTTTGCGATGCAGGGACGTGCGAAGCTGGTGCCCAGCAGGTAGTCCTCGTACTTTGCGCCGAACTTCAGGGTGGGGAAGATGTAGTTCTCGACGAAGTCCTTCTTCAGGTCGAGGACGTACAGCTTGGAAGCGCCGGTAGCCTTGGCCTTCTCTTCCAGACCGTCCAGCTCAGTACCCTGACCCACGTCGCCGGAGACAGCAATGACTTCGCAGTTGTTGTAGTTCTCTTTCAGCCAGGGAATGATGATGGAGGTATCCAGACCGCCAGAGTAAGCCAGAACAACTTTCTTAATATCTTCCTTTTTCATGATGATCGCTCCTTTGTTTGTTACACTTTTTACACTTTTGTTTGCCGCCCGGGCATCCCTCCCGGGGCGCTCGACGTCTTGTCTTTCTGAGTACGCTTTTATTATACGCCAAGCGGTTTTTCCGTCAATGCAGAAAACCGCCAAACCTTGCGCAGATTTGGCGGTCCTTTTCTGTTATTTTGTATATTTATGCATTATTTTCTAAATATATACAAATTTTATGCATCTTTAGTTTGTATATGCATGGCTGTATACAGTCCGGTTTATACATTCTGTCCGCCGTCGGCACGGGGTCGACGGCCCAGTTTCGGCACGGTGCGGCGTTCGTATTTTTATTTATTCTTTTTCAGCCATCCACCCGGCGCAGAGGGCCTCTTTCTGGGCCTTCGTCAGCTTTTTGAGGGCAATTTCCCGCCGGAGGGCGGCGGACTTGTCCGCACACGCTTCCAGGTAGGCAAAGCCCAGTGCCGTATGGGTGCGGGTATACTTTGCGCCTTTGCCGCTCTGGTGGGCCTTGAGGCGGGCTTCCGGGTCGTTCGTCCAGCCGGTATAAAGCTGGCCGCCTGCGCAGCGCACCATGTAGACGTAAGCTGTCTTTTCCGGCTTCTCAGATGCGGCCATTGTTCTTCAGCACCTGACGGCAGGCGGCGAGGGCCGTCTCCTTGTCCTTGGCCGTGATAAGGAAGCGGCTGGCGTGGCAGAAGCTGATGCCCTCGATGCCGCTTTTCTGCTCGATGACCTCCTGCGGCTGGCCGGCCCAGCTCTGGGGGAAGGGGAGCTTGGGCTTTTTGGTCTTGTGGTCGGTGACGCACTGGGCGCTCCAGCCGCCCCGCTGGCTGGGGTAGATGACGAAAAGGGCGTCGGTCTTGTACAGCCCGTTCTTCCAGGGCAGATAGCAGGGCAGCACCACGATGCCGTCGCGGGAGTTTTTGTATGCCTGCTGGACCTTCTCGTCGGCGCGGTTGACGGCGTTGGCGCTCTCGATCTGGTTCTCGAGGATCTGCTTTGCCACAGCCACCGCCTTGAAGAAGCAGGCGTCCTGGTCCTCTTTCGAGTCCCACACGGGGTTGAAGAAGCCGATGGCGTCGCAAAGGCTGTTCTGCTCGCCGGTATTGTCATTCAGATCGAGGGGCTGGATGAAGTTCTCATCAATGAGCCGGGCCTGACGCTCGCCTACAAGGCCGGGGCCGAGTACCCGCCACAGCAGGCCGAAGGCCGCGTAAGGGATGCCGTTGGGGCGGGTCTCGCGGGGCTCCTGATGGTGGTCGAACATACCAAAGCCAATGTCATACACGATGCCGTCGAAGTCATCCGGCACCACGAAACCGCGGGTTATTTTAATATCCGGGCGGAGGATCTGGAGCAGGGCAGTGGCGAACACGTCGTCAGCGTGGAACTTGCCTGCGTGGGTAAAGCCGTTTGCGGGTATTTTCATAGGAATTCTCCTCATTCTCTCATGCATTCTGTTGCACACAGTATAGCACATTCCCGGGCGGCGGACAACAAAAAGGAGCCGCTGCATGACGCAGCAGCTCCCATATTCTACAGAAAATTTTCTCAGTGGTTGGCCTGTGCCGCTTCAAACTCTGCCTGCGTCAGGATCTGATAATCCGCAGGGATGTTGAAGAGATTCTGGTCCACAGTGGTGCTCGTGACGCGGTACTCCACGATGGTGCGGCCCTCGGCAGCATCGGTAACGACATACTTGAGGTCATCACCGACCAGGCAGTAGGAAACGGTGGCCGTCTGGCCGTTGGCATCGGTGACAGTGTAGGACAGGGCCTCGCAGTCCTGACCGTTCACATTCACGGTGGTCACGGTGCAGGGGATCTCCTGTGCTTCGCCTTTGTCAGCGGAGACTGCCTCGCTTATGCTCACAGTGGGTACTTCGCCCTTGACGGCCATCTTGGATGCATCGTCCACCAGATAGCCCTGACCGTCTTTCAGGATATAGACCAGACTGCCGGCGTCTCCCATGTCCATCTTAATGTAAGCGTTGCCGTTGCTGCGGGCTGCGATCATGGTCTGGGCGGTGCCATCGGGGACGGTGGTGACGATCTCCTGATACAGTTCTGCGCCGGTGCGCTGTGCGAGCGCGTTGTTGATGCGGGTCTCCACGGAGTCGCTGGGAGCAGCCATGCACACCGGCATCAGCACGGCGGCCATCACTGCAGCCACCAGCAGAGAAATAAGTTTCTGATACAGCTTCATAGAAAATTCTCCTGTCTTTCAGCTCATTTTGCAAAGGCGTTTTTCCTCTTTTGCATTTGCATTATCTTACAACTTTTTCCGGGGCACTGTCAATCATCACATTTGCCCTCATGTCAAAAAACAGCCGCAGAGTCGTTTCTTTCTCTCTGCGGCTGCGGTTTGTAAAGTTTTTGTGGAAATCACTTCCGGCCCTTGCGGCTGGTCTTGGTGACGGCGCGGGTGGGGGTCTTTGTCACAGCAGTGGTGGGCTTGACCGCCGGGCTGAGGTTGGGCTTCGGGGTCAGAGCCTTGGTGGGCTCGCCCAGAGCCAGCACCTGAGAAAGCGCGGCCTGTGCGGCGGCAGCATCGCCGTCGGTGACGGCCAGAACATCAGAGTAGAACTGCTCCATCTCCTCGCGGGTGGAGAAGGTGGCGACGTACATCTGGTTGCCCATCGCGCCGGAGAGGGCGTCGGGGATGCGGTCCACCATCTTGATGTTCTTCTGGTACTTCTGCATGATCTGCTCATGGCTGTACACGAAGTTCTTGCCGTCGCGGCGGCCGGCGAAGGGGCAGTAGTAGTGCTCGCCCACGGGCATATCGGTGCCGCCGAAGGCGATCATGTCGGCCCATATCTTATAGACGTTGGTGGAGCGGGCGAAGTTTATCATATCGGGGGTGAAGCCGCCGCAGGGGCGCATATTGACTTCGAGGGCCACGATCTGGCCCTTTTCGCCCATGCTGGCCTGGTTCTCGGTCATCCGGAAGAACTCGAAGTGGACGAAGCGGCTCTTGACGCCGAAACTCTTGACGACGGCACGGCCTGCCGCGCGGGTGTCCTCGGGCAGGTCCTTGATGATGTAATAGATGGAGTTGTCGTTGTCGTTCACGATGTCCATGATGGACATGGGACTGACATTTCCGGCCTCAAAGATGGGGTTGCCGGAGGCGTCGATGATGGCGTCGTAGCTGTTGACCTCGGCGTGGACGAACTCCTCCATGATGTAGGAGACGTCCGGGTGATTCTCGGCCTTGTAGGCGAGGAAGGTCTTCAGCTCTTCGTCATTGGACAGCTTGTAGGTATCGGAAGCGCCCACGCCGTTGTCGGGCTTGACCACCACAGGATAGCCCACCTGCTTGATGAACGCCTTGCAGCCGTTGAGATCGTCCACCATGTGGTAGCGGGCAGTGGCGATGCCGGCCTTCCGGTAGTACTCCTTCATCTTGCTCTTGTACTTGATGCGGGGCATATCCTCGGTCTGGAAGCCGGAGGTGATGTGGAAGTCGGTGCGCAGGGCAGCGTCCCGCTCCAGCCAGTATTCGTTGTTGGACTCCAGCCAGTCGATACGGCCATACTTAAAGATGAAGAAGGCCACAGCGCGGTAGACTTCGTCGTAATTCTCGAGGCTGCCGACCTTGTAGTACTCGTTCAGGCTGTCCTTCAGCTCCGGCTTCAGCTCATCGTAGGGCTGGTCGCCGATGCCCAGCACGTTCATACCGTTGTTCTTCAGCTCACGGCAGAACTGCCAGTAGTTCGTCGGGAAGTTCGGGGAGATAAAAATAAAATTCTGCATAATTTCGCGTCTTCTTTCCTTGAATATCCTCTATGACCCTCTCAGTCACCTTCGGTGACAGCTTCCCCAGAGGGGGAGCCTCTGGCGAAGAGATGAAGCTTTCCGTTATGCCAAAGCCTCCCCTCGTTAGGAGCAACAACGACGACCGCCGCCAGCGGCGGAAACAGGGAGTCGCTGTTGGGGCCGCGGCCAGCAGGATGCGAGGCCCGCATCAAGGGCCGAAGCAGATGCTGGGAGCCGCAACCCGGGCAGTGGCACGCCGTAGGCGTGACGGCGAGGTTTTCTTTCACCCCAAAATATACGGCATGTAATAAACCGCCTGCTTATACCACCAATCCCAGTCGTGCTTGACGTCGTGGCCCCACAGATCCACCCAGACAGGGATGTTCTTTGCCTCAAAGATGCGCTTGAGCATCCAGGTGGTGTCGGGCTGCTCCCATGCGCCCTGACCGCAGCAGATGACAGCCTTCTGGTTCCGGTACAGCTCCATATAGGGGTGATCCTCCGGGAAGTTGCGCATATAGTCCACGGGAGAGTTCATATACACCAGCTCATCCATGTAGTCGCCGAAGCCGTAGTGGGCGGTGTAGATGCCGCTGAGGGCCAGACAGCCGCAGAAGATGTCGGGCCAGCGGAGGTAAAGGTTGACCGCATGGGTCGCGCCGAGGCTGCAGCCGAAGGCGATGACGCCGGGCAGGTCATCCCAGCCGTTGCGCTCCTTGGACAGATAGCGCAGCTTGGGGACAGCCTCATCCACGATATAATGCAGCCACTGCTCATACCGGCGGATGCGCCAGTAGGGGTCGCCATTGGTGTCCGACCAGGTCTCCTTGTCCAGCGTGTCGATGGACATGACCATGAGCTGGCCTGACTCGATCCAGGGTGCAAGGGTGTCGGCCATGTGGAAGTCCTCGAAGTCGAAGAAGCGTCCGTCCTGACAGGGGATGTACAGCATGGGCCGTCCCCCGTGCCCGTAGACTTTGCACTCCATCTCCCGGCCCAGCGCCGGGCTGTATTCCTTAAAATACTGCATCTCCATATGCTTTCCTCCTCAGTTTGGTTCAATCAAGCTCGTACATCAGGGTGTGGAACACGAAAGGCAGCTGCTTTTCCCAGCTGGCTTCGCTGTGGTCTCCGCCCGGCACGACGCGGGCCGTCAGGTTGATGCCCCGGGCAAAGATCCTGCTGCACATCTCGCCGAAGCCCTTCCGCATCCCGTCGTGGTTGCCCATCTCTCTGGAGCCGTAATCCATGTAGAGCACGGTACCCGGGGCCAGCTTGCAGCGGCCCACCAGCGCCGTCAGCGCCTCCGGAGCCACCCACAGCGAGGGCGAGAGCGCCGCCGCACGGCCAAACACATCGCTGTACTGCAAAAGAGCGTACAGGCTCATGAGGCCGCCCATGGAGCTGCCACCGATGAAAGTATGAGCCCGGTCGGGCTCTGTGCGGTAGTTGGCGTCGATGTAGGGCTTGAACTCGTGGACGAACCAGTTCAGAGTGTCCTTGCCTTTGCCGTCGAAGTGGCCGTACTGCTTATCGTCGAAGCGGTAGGGCGAATACTCCACCAGACGCTCATTGTTGGCACCGGCGTTGCACTCCACCGCCGCCACGATGAGGGGCGTATCGGTGTAGTCCAGATAATCGGCCACGCCCCAGCTCTTGCCGTAGGTGGCGTCCTCGTCGAAAAACACGTTCTGCCCGTCGAACATATACAGCACCGGATACCGCCGGTCAGGGTCAGCCTCGTACATGGTGGGCAGATAGACATAGGCCCGGCGCTCTTCTTCGCCGCCCACAGCGGGGTAGCGGATGCTCCACTTCTTTATCATCTTCTCATTCCCTCTCGTTTTTCAGGTGTACTTTAAGTGTATCACCCGCGGCAGAGAATTGCAATCCGCACCGGATACAGCAAACGCCGCCGGGCGTACAGCCGGGCGGCGTTTATAAGCCTTTCAGCTCTTAGTACTTCTTCTCCACAGGGACGATCCAGCCCTTGGTATCGGGGATCTTGCCCCACTGCATACCGGTCATGGTGTCATAGAGCTTCTGGGTGACAGGGCCGATGCTGCCGTCGCCGATGTAAGCGTGCTCGCCCTTCCAGACCAGCTCCTTGACGGGGGAGACGACAGCGGCGGTGCCGGTGCCGAAGACCTCTTCCAGCTTGCCGTCGCGGGCAGCCTGCATGATGTCGGCGATGGCCAGCTTGCCCTCGACGACCTCATAGCCCCAGTCCTTCAGCAGCTCGATGCAGCTGCGGCGGGTGACGCCGGGCAGGACGGTGCCGACGGTGGCGGCGGTGTAGACCTTGCCGTCGATCTTGAACATGATGTTCATGCTGCCGACTTCCTCGACGTACTTCTTCTCCACGCCGTCCAGCCACAGCACCTGTGCGTAGCCCTGCTCCTCGGCCAGCTCGCCGGCCTTGATGGAAGCAGCGTAGTTGCCGCCGCACTTGGTGAAGCCGGTCAGACCGGGAGCGGCACGGATGTACTCGTCTTCGACGTAGATGCGCACGGGGTTGATGCCCTCGGCGTAGTAAGCGCCCGACGGAGCGCAGATGATGCAGAAGATGTAGTGCTTGGAAGCGTGGACGCCCAGACCCACATCGTTTGCGAACACGAAGGGACGGATATACAGGGAAGCGCCGTCAGAGTGAGGCACCCAGTCACGGTCCACATCCACCAGAGCCTCGACGGCCTGGATGTAATCCTCAACAGGGATCTTGGGGATGCACAGACGGTCAGCAGAGTCCTGCATACGCTTTGCGTTGCAATCGGGGCGGAACAGCTGGATGGTGTCATCCGCAGTGCGGTAAGCCTTCATGCCCTCGAAGATCTCCTGTGCATAGTGGAACACGACCGTAGCGGGGTCCAGCGGGAAGGGTGCGTAGGGGACGATGCGGGCGTCATGCCAGCCCTCTCCCTCGGTGTAGTCCATAACGAACATATGGTCGGTGAACTTCTTGCCAAAACCCAGCTTAGACTCGTCCTGCGGCTTTTCCTTCGGGCAGGTAGTACGAGTGATCTTGATGTCCAACATGATAAATTTCCCTCTTTTCTGATCTCACACAGCGCCGCGCGGGCTGCACGCCCTGCGCCAAATATGCCGAATGTTGTTTTCTATTATAATGCCGTGAAACGGATTTGCAAGCAACCGAAAAATGTTTCATCTTTGGGGCAGTCAAGTTGCCACAAATTATGACCTTATCGGTGTTCAAAAGCGGAAAAACATGGTACAATAGAGTATATATGTAGATTTTTCGCCAAAAGGAGCTTGCGTTATGATACAGGGTGTTATTTTTGATATGGACGGGCTGATGTTCGACACCGAGCGCATCTGGAACATCTGCTGGGAGCCGGCACTGGCAAAATTCGGCCTGCCCTGCAAGGATGGCCTCTCGCAGGCTGCCCGCGGCACCACCAAGGCCGGCAGCTGCGATGTGCTGCGGCGCTTCTACGGCGAGGACTGCCCCGCCATGGGCATCGTGGAGGAGCTGTACCGGCTGGCCTATGAAGCCTTCAACAAGCCCGTCCCCAAAATGCCCGGCCTCGACGAGCTTCTGGCCTGGCTGGACGAACATCACATCCCCATGGCGGTGGCGTCTTCCAGCCCCATGACCGTCATCGAGGGACATCTGGAACACTGGGGCCTCGGCCATTACTTCAAGGCCGTCATCTCGGGCGAGCACCTGACCCGCTCCAAGCCCGCGCCGGACATCTTCCTGCTGGCGGCGCAGAAACTCGGCACTGAGCCTGCAAAGACGATGGTGCTCGAGGACAGCTACAACGGCGTCCGGGCCGGCGCGGCAGGGGGCTTTGTCACCGTGATGGTCCCCGACCTCTCGCCTGCCACCGACGAGATGCGCAGTATCTATACCTGCGAGTGCGCCTCGCTCCACGAGGTGCGCAGAAAACTCGAAGGCGGAGAACTATGAGCCGCGGCAGACCCGCACCACTTGTGAAATTTCAACATATCATCTGACGAATATCAATAAACCCCGTCATAACTCGGCTTGATCTCTCAGCCGTTTCCAAACCTGAAGCGCTCTCTGAAATACATTATAATAGTGGGGAAATGACCGATTTCCTGCGCTATGAATGGAGTTTGCATCATGAAGAATGCTCCTTCCCGATTCGGGCATATTATCCAGCTTTTCACCGTCCTTCTCACAGCCATCCTTATCAGCCTGTTTTTCGGTGTCCTCGTGCTGGTGGGCAAGATACAGGGTACGGCCCGCGTCGTCAACTACGCTGGCCTCGTGCGCGGCAAGACCCAGCGCATCGTCAAGCTCGAAATTTCCGGCACGCCGGAAGATGATCTCCTCGGCGATGTAGCCTCCTACATCGAAGGCCTCCGCTTCGGCAGCAGCGAGCTGGACCTGGCGCGGCTGGACGACGCGGATTTTCAGACCAAGATGACCGCTCTTTCCGGCGAATTCGACGACCTGAAAAACGAGCTCATCCTTGTCCGTCAGCACGGCTACGCCGAGACGGCCATCATCGCCAAGAGCGAGCATTTCTTCCAGACCTGCGACGAGGCCACCAACCTGGCCGAGGTCTACTCCCAGAAGCGGGCCACGGCCCTCGACTTTCTGGAAAAAGTCGTCCTCGCGGACATCGTGGGGCTGCTGCTTTTGTTCGGTTATCAGATCTTCAAGGCCCTGCGGTACGCGGCCATGAACCGCATTCTGCAGCGCAAAGTCTACCTCGATGAGGCCACCGGCCTGCCCAACAAGAACAAATGCGAAGATCTCCTGGACGCGCCCGACCCGCCGGACAGGAACACGGCGCTCTGCGTCTTTGACCTCAACAACCTGCGCACCATCAACAATAACCTCGGCCACGATAAGGGCGACGAGTACATCCGCTCCTTTGCCGAACAGCTGCGTCTGGCCGTGCCATCCCAGCACTTCGTGGGCCGCGACGGCGGCGACGAGTTCATCGCTATCCTCTACGGCGTGGACTGGGACGGCGCACAGGATGTGCTGCGCAGCATCCGGGCGCAGACGGCAGAGTATTCCCGCCAGCACCCCGAGATGCCCCTGAGATATGCGGCAGGCTGCGCCATCGCCAGCGACTTCGAGGGCAGCACCCTGCGGGAGCTGTTCCGCCACGCCGACAAGAATATGTATGTGGACAAAAACCGCGCAAAGCGCGAGGAGGCCGAGGCCCAGAAGCTGCAGGACCAGCAGCTTCTGCAGGGGGTCAATGCCCATGGGTATCAGTTCTCGGACTGCCTCTACTGCGACGCCCTGCTGGACCAGTATCGCGCCCCGCGCACCTCGTCGGGCTTCTTCCTTGCTGACGACGGCAGCTATTCGGGTGCAGTGGAGCAGATCGTGAACGAGTACGCCGTCTCCGCCACCCGCAAGACGATGCGGGAAGCGTTGCAGCTGAGCACGCTGTCTGCTACCCTCAGTGCTGAGCACCCCAAGCAGGAGCTTGAGCTGGATTTTGAGACCGACGGCGTGGCCCAGCGCGGGCGGCTGACCCTCCTGTTCTGCGACGCCGACCTCCATGGGCGGCTGCACCACTTCCTCGTAGGCTTCGAGTATTTCCGGGACAAGAGCACCGCCTTCGACGAGCGCCAGCCCCTGACCCAGTATTACGAGCAGATGAAGCACTCCCTGCTGGAAAACGACAACTATGTGGAGGCCCTCATCGACGCAAACGACGCCCTGTTCACTGTGGACCTGACCCACGGCCAGCTCGAGCAGATCTTCTACCGGACTACCGCGCTGCGGCAGTTCGATCTGCAGATGACGCTGCCCTGCTCCTACGACGACTACTGCGCCCAGCGCCGTCACTTCGTCACTCCTGAGACGCTGGAAAACTACCGCATCGTGGACACGGCGTCAAAACTGCTGGAGCGCTTCCACTCGGGCTTCAAGTACGTGACGGTAGAGTACCGGGAGCAGACCCCCTGCGGCGAGCCGGTCTGGCTCCAGAAGACCGTCCTCATGGCGCAGGATACCATCTTTGATGCAGCCTCCGGGCGGGAGATGCCGGTCATCCACGGTATCATCCTTTTCCGGGATACCTCCATCTTCCATGCACAGGAGCAGGCCGAGAATCAGCGCCTGCAAGAAGCTTTTGAAGAAGCCGACTCGGCCAGCAGGGCCAAGACCGCCTTCATGAACCGGATGAGCCACGACATCCGCACCCCCATCAACGGCATTCTCGGTATGCTGGACATCCTCCGCTCCAACCGGGACGATGCCCGGAAGGTGGACAGCTGCCTTGATAAAATAGACCTCTCCGCCCACCATCTTCTGGCACTGGTCAACGACGTGCTGGACATGAGCAAACTGGAAGCCGGGCAGATGGTGATGGAACAGGAGCCCTTTGACATCGAGGTGCTGATGCACAACGTCTCGTCGCTGGTGGAGGCACAGATAGAAAAGGACGGCCTGACCCACCACCGCCACCGGGAAAATATCCAGCACACCGCCCTCGTGGGCAGCTCCCTCAAGCTGCGGCAGATCATGGTGAACCTGTTCAGCAACGCCATCAAGTACAATAAGCCCGGCGGGTCCATCGACACCTATGCCAAAGAGCTATCCTGCGACGGCACCACCGTGTGGTACGAGTTCCGCATCACGGACACCGGCATCGGCATGAGCCGGGATTTCGTGGAGAACCAGCTGTTCAAGCCCTTTATCCAGGAGTCCGCCGACGCCCGCACCCAGTACAGGGGTACCGGCCTCGGGATGTCCATCGTCAAGGATCTGGTTAGCCAGATGGGCGGCAGCATCTCTGCCGAGAGCCAGCTGGGAGAGGGGACTGCCTTCACCTTCCAGCTGCCCTTCCTGCTGGACAAGAACGCCGCCGCAAAGCCCCAGCCCAAGCCCACCGACAACGGGCGGCTGGACGGGATGCACATCCTGCTGGTGGAGGACAACAACATCAACATGGAAGTGGCCGAGTTCCAACTCACCAGTCAGGGCGCAACGGTGGATAAGGCATGGGACGGCAGGGAAGCCGGGGAGCGCTTTGCCGCCAGTGCGCCGGGCGGGTATCAGGCCATCCTCATGGATGTGATGATGCCGGTGATGGACGGCCTCGAGGCGTCCCGGGCCATCCGCGCCCTCGACCGGCCCGACGCCGCCACCGTTCCCATCCTCGCCATGACGGCACAGGCCTCCGACGAGTGCGCTCAGTCCTGCCACCAGGTCGGTATGAATGGCCGTCTCGTCAAGCCTCTGGACACCAAAAAGCTGGCAAAGAGCATCCGGGAGGCTGTACAAAACAAGCAATAAAGGAGACGTTCTCATGAAAATCGCAGTTCCGTTTGAAGACGGTCAGGTGTTCCAGCACTTTGGCCGCTCCGCACAGTTCAAGTTCTATGAGGCCGAAAACGGCCAGCTCCTGCGCACCGAGGTCATCCCGACGAATGGTCAGGGCCACGGCGCACTGGCGGGCTTTCTCGTACAGCATGGCGCAGACGTCCTGCTCTGCGGCGGCATCGGCACCGGGGCGCAGGTGGCGCTGATGCAGGCCGGCATCCAGCTGTTCGGCGGCCTTTCCGGCGATGCAGACGCCGCCGTGGCAGACTACCTGGCTGGGAAGCTGGTCTTTGACCCGGACATCCACTGCACCCACCACGACCACGACGAAGGCCACAGCTGCGGCTCCCACTGCGGGGGCGGGTGCCACTGATAGCATAAGCAAAGCCGCCTGTGTGCTTACTCCCGGACAAACTAAGAAACTCTTCATCCGACAACGACTTGACGGCATTGGTTCGAGTGACCGCACACCAAAAATCAAGTCTTGGAGGATACTATTATGACAAAATTGCATACCTGCCGCTACAACATGGACACCAATCGGGTAGAAGCCCGGTTCGAGGATGGCACCACTCTTGCCATTGACTGCATCGCTGTGGAGGACGAGTACGGCAACATCCCGGCACAGCGGGCAGAGCTGGACTGGCTGCTGTATAATAAGCCCTTGGAGTATGCCCAGATGGTGCTGAGAGGGGAGATGGCGCACTACCTGTCGCTGGGGTGTGACCACGACAGGCTGGAGAATTGAGCCATAGAAAACGCGCGGCAAAAATGCTAATCGCGCGGCGCGCGTTTCTCAGCGTAAATTCAGCGCAAATCAAACTTTCAGCGTAAAAGTCAGCGTAAATTTTCACTTCACGCTTTTGTACTTCGTTCCTCGGCCTACGCCATCAGGCTGCAAGATGCCGTCCTTGCACATCTGGTGCAGGATATAATAGGTTTGATTCTTGTTAAACCCACACAGCTCTTGAGCTTTCTGATTCGTAATCGACGGCTTATGCTTCAGATATTCAAGAATCCGATCCTTTGCCTGAATCTGGCTGACCGTCTTATCCTGCACATAGGCCACATCGGTTTTCACCGTTTCGTAGACCTTGAGGGACAGCATATAAGTCTTGCCGTTCAGTTCCAGAAGCCCTTCGTCCCGGCAACCACACACAGAAATATTACTCCTGATATGGTAAGGCCCACAGACCGGATTTTACATCCAGCTTGTGGGCTTTGCTTATTTTCAGCTACCAGTTGATGATCTCCGGCGGCGACATCAAGGCGGTGCAGGGGACCACAGGACACGCCAGTGCGGATATGCTGGTGAACACCTACGCCCATATCCAGCAGTCCTCCCGTGTGGAGCTGGGCAAGAAGTTTGAAAGCGGCTTCTATGCCAAGCCCGACACCCCCAGCCCGCAGGCTGTACCCGCCGCAGGCGAACCCACCATCTCCATGACGGCTCTTTTGGAATTGCTCAAGGATTCCGACCCGGAAATGAAGGCAAAACTGCGCTTGGCACTGCTCACCTGATGCAAAAAAGGGAACTGATTGCAATGCAATACAGCGCCCTACATAATCAGACATGGATAACACCGACCGTGCAAAAACCGTGCAGAAACTATGCACTCATGGCCAGAAAAACAAAAAAGCCATGAAATCTTTCGATTTACAGCTTCCACGGTAGACATTCCTACGCGTTGGAACCCGCGGGCTAAGCAACAGCCCACTGGGCTGATTGCTTGCGGCGCTACGCGCCGCCGCCCTGTTCGAGCCCCTTCCATCGTGCTGACAAAAAGAAAAACCAGAACACAAACGTGTTCTGGTTTTTCTTGGTGCAGCAAAGCAATCCAAATCCGAACCATTTCCCTTTGATGCAGCTTCTGTCGCTTCTCCAAAAGTCACGGTCTGTGTACCTTCTTTATAGTTAAAGGTGATCAAAACCTTATCATCGTACAGATAAATCGAATTGATGAATGTATCCACCAACGCCTGCCGCTGGTCTTTCAGGCTCATGTCCAGCTTGCGGAACCGCAGTAGCCAGAAACGGATAAATTCCTCTTTGATTTTTGGCTTTGCCAGCTTTTCTTCCG
>ERZ860388.1394-NODE-1394-length-15885-cov-3.660202_pt1 | contig 15885 bp, 26 predicted proteins | sample MGYA00509978_ERZ860388 | MGnify/ENA primary metagenome ERZ860388 (study PRJEB30046, sample SAMN00715225) | human gut metagenome | study: EMG produced TPA metagenomics assembly of the A metagenome-wide association study of gut microbiota in type 2...
GCGCGCGATCAAAACAGCGCCCCGGCGCCGAGTTGTGTAGAACTTTCAAGGGTTAGCAGCTGGAAACCTTTACGGCTTTTAAGGCGTATCCGACTTGTCCGGCTTTTACTTAGCTAACCCGGCGGTCGCTCCCTGCTTCCAAGTATGTAAATCCGCAAAAATTGACGGATTAGGCCCTCGGTGGAAATAGTGGAAAAAAAAGGGCTTTTCACTAACTTCTTATATGTTTTATTTCTACTTCTAATTTATTCTCTTTTTTACATACACGAGATTTAGTAAAAATAGATATAAATTTCCACTTTCCACCCAAAAAATAAAAGCCTAAACACGTAAAAACTTACGAACTCGCAGGGTTTAACGTGTTCAGGCCTAAATCCGCAAAAATCAACGCTATCTGATATTAGTGTGAATCCGCAAAAATCAACTTGTTTAATCCTCGCTGCCTAATCTTTTATAGGCAATTTTTCGCGGATTCATTCAATCGGCCCAATTCTGGGCGTCCTGATCGGCGAAAGTCTAATAAGTATTTTCCCTAACTACAACTCTTTTACTTAATTTTAATGCTTACCTTTATTGTCGTTAGGTTAATTAAGTGCTATATTTCAACTCATAGAAATTAAGTATATTGCTTTAATTTCTCTTTAATAAGTTAATTATCGAGGTATTCAAATATGACAACAAACTTCACATCTAACACATATCCCGCCTACTTGGCTCTTACAGTCCTTCAAAAGATCATTGATGGTCAGGCCCTCCCGGAAGCACCGTTATCGGTTGAAATCTGTAAACCGCTGGAAACTCCAGACGACGAAATTAACTCTTTCTTGTCTGACATCCGTGCTGCCTACAATGTTTTAAATAACCTTGAAGAAGCCGCCCGCTGTTTCGCTGTTTATCAGTGTGCTCCGGCTTGCTTGAATATCGAGCGCCTGGATCTTGTTAGAGACTTGTATCGCTTCTTATCTGATTCCGATGTTTCTAAACTCATTGACTATGCACTTGGAGATATCGACCACGCCGAAAAGGGAGACACGTTAGACCTTTTCACCTTCGACGAAACTCAGGCGCTCATTACTGATTTAGTTAATCCCTTTATTGACCCGCTCGATATCAAAAAATACTTTGACGAGGATGGAAAGAATTGCGGTGCCTTTTTATTAGTTGAGGCTGGCGGTCCTACTTTATACGTCCACTGGTTAGATGAGGTTGGCGCCTATGTTACTGCCAGCGGTCGCACTACGAGCGGCAGCGAAACCCGTCGTCTTGGTCTTGAGGACCTCGAGATTATCAATGAGCTCTATTTTGCCGGTGAGCTCAATATTTAATAGGAGCGGGACCATGGAATACAGATATTATGCTCAGGCCTCTGTAAAACGCACATTCAAGGGCCTCACGGTTATCGCCGAAGCTTTCAATGAAATCGAACCGGCTGACACAATGGACGGTGACGATCCCGCGGTTTTTACCTCTTACTCCCTTGAGTATCAGGATCAGGACGGCAACGCTATCGCCGAATATAACAACGCCGGTTTTATTTGGTTTTGGCATGACCCGAAAACAGGTGAGTTACTGATAGATGCCTCAGAAGGTGACTCCGAACTCACAGACTTGGAAGGGAACCCGATAGAAGCCGAAGGCCTTGCACGTATTAAGTCGCTTGTCGGCAGTGAAGTTGCTTTATCTCATTTAGTGGGAGCCGCCGAGCGTGCACTATTCAAGAATAAAAAGCTTGTCAATTTGGCGGAAGCCGCTTTGAAAGACTTTGAAGCCGAATTAAAAGAGGAGGCCGCAGCATGCTAACAGTTAAATTACTCGCGGCCATTAATAAAGCTACGGGATCCGATGATCGTCTCAAAGGGATGTATATCGACATTAGCAAGGGTTTTTGTTACGTATCTGACCGCGTTTTACTGGTTAGGGTCGCCATAAATGGCAAATGTAGTAAGTCTAAAAAGGCCTTTAGGTTCGTTCCGCTTGAGTATTTGAAAGAGATTGCCAAGAAAGAAAAGCCCAGTACTGTTCTTGAGTTTGATGCAAAGAATAACCAGCTCATCGCCGGCGCCTCTCGGTTCAATATGTATGCCCCTGATCCTAGACTCCCGGAATCCTTCTTTGCTTCCATTGAAAAGTTTCTTACTCCGAGTGAAAAAGATCAGGAATTCGGATTCTATGCACCCCAATACCTGAATTTAATCGAGTCAATATTAAAAGTAGCCGGCGCCGGTTCATTGAATCGAATAAGTAACAACATAAAAATCGACTGGGTTGCAATTCCAGGCGGCCGCCGTGGTCCGTTGGTTATAGATACAGCCTCGCACGGGATAACGGCGGCGCTTATGCCCATGGCTGTTTAGGAGGATCGGACATGTTAGATGATTTCACTGTCGGTAAATACCGCTACGAGGTTTACAGCACTGGGCGCCTGATTACTTGGCTGCGTATTGACACCGAAAATACAGCGGCTCCGATTGAATCCAGGTGCCTAAAACCAACCGCCCGGCGCCGTGAAGTGATAGCTGCTTTTAACGCCTAGGCAGCACCGGAGGACACCGGCCGCCTCCTTAAATCCGGGCCGGGTTCTATAAGTTCATTCTCTCGAGTGGATTTATAAAACAAAGTTTTTAGACCTTTGGGACGATCCCCAAACAGAAATAAGGACGCATCCGGATAAAACCCCGGGCGCGTCCTTTTTCGTTTTTAGGACAAGCGAAAAATGGTTTTTAGAAGGATTGAAATTAGGGCGGTAAGGGCTCCGGAAGCCTTAGACGGTATCAAGGCCTCAGCCAAGTATATCGCTCGTTTAACGATCGATAACAAGCCGGCTCCGGTTGTCTCGTTTATTTATTTTGATTCGAGCTTTTCCGGCTGTCCCTTGATTACTCAGGTTGACGATTTTTCCCGCGCGCTGGTGTATCGCGTCCTGGTGGCGGGCTCAATCCGTGAGGCCCTTCGCACTGCTGCCAAGCAATTAGACAGCGGGAAAGAAAAGATCAAATTTACCGCCCGGGTGGATTTAACCAGACGCCTGAAGTTCCTTAGTCCCGGTTCCCCGATGGTTCAAATATTAAAGGAATCAGTAAATCCGGAAGTTTTTCCGGTTCCTATTGAGCAGTAATCCGATTTTTTAACCCGTAAAAAGGAGATTGATTTATGAGCATTGAGAGCTACATATCAGCATTAACTTTATCGATTCAAGAGAATACCCGGGTGACGGGTGAACTTGTAAATCTACTGAAAGAGCGCCAAGGAAAACCGGAAAAAGATTCCTCCGAGCCTGTACAAAAGGCCCAAAAGAAACCTGCTTCCGGCGTCAAGGCTGGACTAGGCGAAAAAACTGAAACGCCCCCACACGCGGATGCGCCTGAGGCTGATGTTAATTCGACGGTCACCGAGCCTGAGCCAAAGAAGGAAGAAAAAGCTCCGGAAGTGTTTGACGCTGACGCTGAAAAAGCTGAGAGAAGCCGCATTTGTCAGGCCCTCTTTGGGGTGTTTCGAGGTCGGATTGGGGCCTCTGAAGCCAAGACCAAGACAGCTGAAGTCCGCAACGCCTTCTTGGGTCATCCCTTCCAGGCAACAGACCCTATGGACCATGAGCAGCACGTGAAATTCATGGCTTACATGAACATAGCAATTGAGGGAGCAAAATGAGCATCGAAATCATCCCCGTGACCGAAGTCTCCGAGCAACGCGGCCACTCCGTTTTTCCTCCTTCAGGCGCTACCCGCTGGATGTCCTGCAAGGCTTCTCCCACGATGTCTAAGCTCCATGGCGTCTACAAGAGCTCCGAGTATGCCGAAGAAGGCACGCGCGCTCACTCCGTGGCTGAGCAGTGCGCACTTCTCCTTCTAAGAGACAAGATGCCGATACCCGACATCCTCGCCAAGATTGAGGACCCCGATCTCGTTGATTGTATGCGTCCGTATCTCGAAGAGATTGAAGGCACGTATTTCGAAGAACCTGATTCCTGGATGGTGGAAGGCCGCGTTGACCTTTCTCCAATCTACGGAGTCCAAAATCAATATGGTTACGCAGACTGCATTCTTGCCGTAAACGACGAACTGCATGTTTTCGACTACAAGCATGGTATCGGCAATTCTGTATCCCCGGTGCAGAACAAGCAGCTGATGATTTACGCCTGGGCTGTGTTGCAAAACCCCAAGGCCTCTCATATCAATTTGATCACTCTCCACATCGTTCAGCCGAGAGCAATCGGAGAACCTGCTGCTAAGTCTTGGACCTGTAGCCGTGAAGAGCTTAAAAAATTCGGCGTTGAAGTTCTTCTAGCTGTGTCTGAGTGTCAGAAATACATTGAAGCCGGCGAAGCACCCGAGGAAGCATTCAACCCTTCGGACGCTAACTGTCAGTGGTGTCCTGCGCATAACGCCTGCACAGGGCGAGTTCGTCAGGTTTCAGCCGCGTTGAGGCTCCCGACGTCTCTGCCCTCTCCGAAAGACGCAACCCCGGATCAGTTATCTGCGATTTTGAAGTTCAGAAAACTCGTCACCGATTGGTTCTCTGATGTTGAGGACGAAGCCTATACGCGCATCAGCCTTGGAGAAACAGTACCGCTTTACAAGATCGTTAGAGGCAACCGAGGCATCCGCCGCTGGAAAGACAAGAAGCAAGCAGAAGAAGTGATCCGATCCATGCGCATTCCTGTTGATTTCGCCTACAAGAAGGACCTTATCAGCCCTACAAGAGCGGAAGAACTTAATCGAAAAGTGAAGCGTGAGGACGGAAAGCCTGTTATCGGTGATCGCCAGTGGAAGGCCCTTGAGGACTTAATTACTCAAAACGAAGGGAAGCCCACTCTAGTAAGCATTGAAGACAAGCGACCGGCGATGGTTTTCAGTCAAGTAACCGAAGAGGATTTCAATGACCTCGCAGAAGAAGGACCCGGTGAAGCAGCTTCCGGAAAACCTGTGTAGGAACCCGCTTCCACCCATCGCTCGGATCATTTTGAAAAAGGCCGCGTCCATTGACCCTGAGGCTCCGGTAGGGGTTTCTAAGGCTCGAACGGAAGCGCTGGACGAGGCTATACGAGAAGTAAAAAGACGCTTTCATCAATATTTTAGGAATTAAAAATGCAAGATAACCATCAAAAAGCAACGTACGGCCGACTTAAAGCCAACCCTAGCATTCTTTTCTTAAAAGGTGTCCGCGTAGGACCCTTTGCAGCTCTCTACCGTCCCGCGCCTAATCTTTCTGGTAAAGACCAATACTCGGCCACCTGCATTATTTCTAAAGAACAACTCGATTTTCTTGAAACAGAAATGCAACGTGCCGCGAAGGCTCTATGGAAGGACAGAGCCCAAGAGATTTACATGAACCTTAAGCCAGACTTCAAGGCCGCCAGGGTTCGCGAGGATAAGTATCTTGGGGAGTTTCCGGGTGTCAAAGTTACTCGAAACACAAAAACGGAAAAAGGAAAACCGATCCCTGCTCCGATTCTTAAGCAAAGGCTTACCAAAGGACAGCCGCAGAAACTATGTGTAGAAGGCGAACCCGGGTCTATTTACGACGGTTGTTATGTCACTTTGATTCTTGAACCTAAAGCTTACGAATACAAGGGAACTAAAGGGGTGAAATTTGATTTCAGAGGGATGGCTTTTGAAAAAGACGGTGAACCGCTCCTCGGCGGAAGAGGCGTGTCAGATTCCGATTTAGATGATCTCGCGGACGACCCTGAAGAAGATCAAGAAGACGATGGGCTTGCTTGGTAACAGCTCTGCCTCCTCTTAAACGGAGGAGGTGCTTTAAACTAGGGCTTGAGTAAGTTTTTCGAGCCCTGGTTTAAGGCAAGACGCGTCAAAACCGAACAATCGGCCTCGTCCCGGGTTGTCATGACCTGAATACCGCGAGATACCAAAGGTCTTCCGTAGAAGCGCCTGCGCGTCAAGCCTCCTAGTTACCAGTGAGCTTGAAACATGAAAATCAAAGAGAAAACTTACTTCATGGACCTCGAAACATACTCCGAGGTTCCAATCCAGCACGGCACCCACGCCTACGCAGCGCACCCAAGCGCCCGCATTCTGCTTTGGGCGTATGCGTTAAACGACAGCCCCGTTAAGGTTTGGGACACCGATAAAGAGCCGGAGATGCCGACAGACCTGAAGATCGCTATTCAGGACATCTGCTCATACGGCGCTCGTCACGTTTGGGTCAACGGTGTGATGTTTGATACCGTTTTCCTGCACTACCGCGGCTTTGATCTTCCTCTTATTAAATGTGATGACGTCCGTGTTATTGCATATCAGCACGGCCTCCCCGGCGGTTTAGATGAGCTCTGCTCCATTTTCAAGCTCCCCGTGGACATCGCCAAAGACAAAGACGGTGCCCGCCTCATTCAGAAGTTCTGCGTGCCTAAATACAAAGACGGCGTTCGCAACTGGCGCATGAAAGAAGAGGATGCGCCCGAGGATTGGGGCCGCTTCGTTGAATACTGCCGTCGCGACGTCTCTTCCATGCGGGAGATCTATAAAAAATTCCCGGGCTTTAACCAAACGGAAGAAGAAAAATGCTTCCAAATGCTGGATGCTCGGATCAATCGCCGAGGAATGCACGTCGATTTGGACTTAGTACAAGCCGCAATCAAGTTGGCCAATGAAAGTAAAGAAGATATCGACAGGTCAATCCAAGAGAAAACCAACGGATGTGTCAATACCGCAGGTCAGCGCAAGGCCATTATCGACTACATCAAAGAAGAATTCGGTGTTGATATTGAAAGCCTGCGAGCTGCTGATATTGAGCGGTACTTAGAGGATCCAGAGTTTCCTGAAGGCGCCAAGGATATCCTGCGGGAGCGTTTGCGGGGCGCCAGGACTAGTAAAGCCAAGTATCAGGTGGTTGAAAACTGTCAGGTGGAAGGTCGTCTTAAAGGGTGCCTTCAGTTCCGAGGTGCAGCCAGAACCGGTCGAGTTTCCGGCGCCAAGTTCCAACCTCAGAACCTGCCTCGTCCAACAAAAGGCTACAAGGAGATCGAAGCAGCAATCGAAGGCATGAAAGCTGAAAGTTTAAGTGCCGTTTATGAACACCCTTCTGAGCTCTTGTCCGAGTGCTTGCGCGGTGTCATCACAGCCCCGGAAGGTAAGCGCCTATGCGTGGCAGACTACTCGAACGTTGAAGGCCGTGTACTCGCATTCCTTGCGGGGGAAAAGTGGAAACTTCAGGCGTTCAGAGACTTTGATGCAGGCCATGGTCACGACTTGTATAAGCTCACCTACGGCAGGACCTTTGGCGTTGACCCGGATAAAGTTACCAAGCCTCTGCGTCAGATTGGAAAAGTCGAAGAGCTGGCATTGGGTTACGGCGGAGGTGCAGGAGCTTTCGCTCAGTTCGCCAATAACTTTGGCATTAACTTCGACAGTATGAGCAAGCTTGTCAAAGAGACGGCTGACCCTGATGTTTATGAAGCTGCTTTCGAGATGTGGGACTGGGCGGTTGAGAACAAAAGAACCGCCAACCTGCCCCATGACGTTTGGGTTGCATGCGACACAGTGAAACGCTCCTGGCGGAATGCCAACCAAAATATTGTTGACTTCTGGGGAACGTGTGAGAGTGCTGTTCGTTCGGCCATCGCCTGCCCGGGCAAGCGTTTTGAAGTTCGTCGCGGGGTCTTTGCTTACCGCCACAAGAACTGGCTACTCCTTCGCCTTCCCTCCGGTCGTTATCTCGTTTACCCGTCGCCGAGAGCCAATGAAGGAGGTGACATCACCTACATGGGTATCGATCAAAAGACACGGAAATTCACTCGTCTCAAAACATGGGGCGGAAAATTGGTTGAGAACCTCACCCAAGCAGCCGCCTGCGACCTTCTTTTCTCAGCCGGAGACAGACTTGAAAACGCGGGATACGAGATCGTTCTATCTGTACACGACGAGTACATATGCGAAATACCCGATGACGAAACGAGAAATCATCGACAGATGGAGGAGCTCATGTCTGCACTGCCGGATTGGGCCGAAGGACTCCCCCTCGTGGCAGCAGGGTTTGAATCTTATAGATATCGGAAGGAGTGAGTTATGGACAAGGTTTTCTATTTTTCATTCGGTGCGGCAGTCGGCGCCTCCCTCATGTGGCTGGTCTGTCTGCTCTGCTGGTAATAAGGAGAAGTAAATGTCATCAGGATTTTTGGCTAAGCAACTCTTTGGCACGTTGAGCATCCAGATAGGGCTTCACCCAAATTTCAACGAGTTGATTTATCAACCTGGAAAGAATCTGAGCCATTTCAAGGTTATCCGAGCCTTCCATGTTAATAACACCCGGATGCGCATATTCATTACCGATCACCCTACAGACATGAAGAAGTTCTTTGATGTGGGCGCTAGCACCAAGAGATTCAATGCGATCAATAAGACGAGCCTTTTCTTTAAAACCTTCCGGACTTTCAAGTCTCCCTGCGTAATTAACAAGGAGCTCCAAAGAAATTCTGAGCAGCGCGCAGGCTGCGCGCGGAGAAAGGTTAATGATGCTTTGGGCTTCTTTAAAGATTTCTTTCGCGTCCTGAGGCATTTCTTCTACAGGGAGAATTCCTTTTGGAGTAGGCCATACGATCTCGTTTTTAATCCAAAGAACCGGACGGGCACAACCAAGGCATTTAGTTACGCAAAGGAAGTCCTCCTTGTAGCAACTAGCAACGTCTTCAAGTTTTACAGGCTTAAGGTCGTAGGTAGGGCGAAATTCAACGTAGCTCTTCACATCAAAAGGCCCAAACTCCCCTTCAATTACAGGATGGATTTCACTAGCAGTTTTTGCTCCGCAATGCGGACAGACATATGAAGAAGGAAGACACATGGAAAACTCCAAAAAGGATTTATTTGAGATTTTAAAGGCAAGATCTTCAAACGTTTCATCATTTTTTAACGCCGTCCAGCTGGCAGAAAGAGATCTAAGCGAAATTAAAAATCTTGCAATCAAAAGAGGTTCCGGAGAATTAGTTGACGTTAGAGCTTTGGTCGCAAAAGTTATAGCAGCCAAGAAACATTTGGACGAAGCACTCGTTTTTTGTGTGGAGTCTCAGCTGGAGAAAAACAAATGAATAAAGACAAACTGAAAGAAGCTTTAGTTATCGGAGTAAGTGCAGCAGTGCACCTGAAAAAAGACAAGCGTTTTGTCGATGTTAAGCCTCTCGTTCCCGTCGTCGACGGACTACTGGCTAATGCTGATCCGAAGTTCATAACGATTACCGCAGTCGGGGAAAGCAACGAGCCCTACTTGGTTGTTTTCACAAAGGAAATGGCAAAGGAAACAGCGGACCGCTTCTATGAATTTATCAAACGCCTTGAAGGCGAGGAGAAAACAAATGGATAAAGAAACATTGCAGGAATGGATCGGAGGATTCGCTTTCCTACAGGAAATCATTGGCCGAAAGGAGTACGAACTTGAAATAGCGGATTTTCCTGACCTCGACGGAAAAGAGTACGAGGTATGTGAAGCCGTTCATGACGCTCTCGGAACCGCTCGTGAAGCTCTTTCCCGCGCGTCTCGCAAGATTGACGCATATCTGAAGGAGAACAAATGACCTCTGAAAAGACCGAAGCAAGGGAAGGCTATGAAGCCGGTTATGAGGCTGGCGTCAAAGCCGCTAAAGAATCTGCTTACGCCCGCGGTTACCAAGCCGGATACAACGACGTTATCCAGCGAGAAATAGAAAACTCTCAGAAGTATTTCAAGCGGTACGTATTGGAGGAGAACAAATGACGCCGGCAGAAATCATTAAAGATCAGCTCCCAAAACGAGTTGCAGAACTGAAAGCCCTGGGCTACTGCGTTGAGGCTTTCGAGAAAACAGGTCAGATAAACGTCTACCTAAGCGGACAAGTCTTCACCTACTACGTCACGACCGGAAAAATCGTCAAACGCCAGAGCCGAGGATTTACCGCTTTCTTGAAACTTTTAAAGGAGCACAAATGAATCTTGAAAAGCTGAAAAAAGCTGAAATCGTATACGGCGAAAAGCTTGACCACCCCGACGATACCTACGGCGACGGACACATCGGTTCTGAAATCTCCGTAACTGTCGAAGGCTATGGGTTTACGGCAACCGTTTCAGCGGCAGACGCAGAGTACCTCGCTCGCGCAGGTCGTGTCGTTTCGGCACTGATGGATACAGACGTCTCGGTGGAAAAGGAACCTACTAACAGGCGAAGAAAATGATTAAGTTAATCCAAATAAGAAACTGTGTTATCAACATGGAACACGTCGTTTTCATTGAGTACGACAAGGACGGCAAGTCCGTAACCGTTGGGACTATCGATGATACTCACAAGATTGACGATGTTTCTCTTTCTGATTGGCAGGTTGCCGTCAATGCTTTGAGTCGCATGATGAGAGTTTCACGATGAGGGTTTCGTATGACAACGCCTGAAGGACAAAACACGCTCTTCAAGAAGCTCCACATCACCGCCTACAAGCTATCGTTTGAAGGAACAATCGGCGCACCTGATTGGCTTCTCATGCGTGACGGCAAGCACATTCTCATTGAACTCAAAGCTCCGAAGCGCGGCAAGCTCTCGCCTCCACAGCAGCGCATGATTGATCTCCTTTCAGAAGAAGGCGGTTTTGAAGTCTTTGTCTGCAACAACGAAGAGTCGATCCGCACTGCCATCTGCTGGGGACTTTTCGGCGGTATGGATGTGACGAGGGATTTATGAAATATACTCCACGCTCGTATCAGGAAAAGATCATCCGGCACATCATGAGCCGAAAACGCTGTGCCGTTTACGCAGGCATGGGGCTCGGCAAAACGTCTGCCACCCTGGAAGCCATCCGTCGAATCAGACTTAAGCACCCGAAGCTCAAGACACTCATTATTGCTCCCTTGCGGGTGGCTCAAAGTACATGGCCGGATGAACTCAAAAAGTGGACTGATTTCAAAGGCCTCCGAGTATCGGTTGTTTGCGGCAACCAGCGTCAGCGAGTACAGGCGTACGAGATGTCGGCAGACATCTATACGATCAATTATGAAAATATTCCCTGGCTCGTCAACTATTGCGGTGATAAGTGGAAATTTGATCTGATCGTTGTGGATGAGGCCACGCGCCTCAAAGGTTTCCGCTCTCGTCAGGGCACGCAAAGAGCAAAGATTCTCGCTTCTGTTGCCTATCGCTCTCAAGGTTTCATTGAACTTACGGGAACTCCGGCGCCTAACGGTCTGCTCGACTTGTGGGGCCAGCTGTGGTTTATCGACAAAGGCAAAAGACTCGGCAAGTCATTCTCGGCCTTCCAAAAGAAATATTTCTATCCGATCGCGCATGGAGGAGCCGCTCAGCGCTGGTGCGAGTGGAGGCCCTTTGAAGGATCAGACCAAAAGATCAGAGCCCTTCTCTCTGACGTTGCGATAACCGTAAACCCTGAGGACTATTTCGATGTGGCGAAGAATATTTTTAATGACATTGTGGTTGAACTGCCTAAGAACGTCATGCGTCAGTACAGGAAATTCGCTCGTGAGCTCTATCTTGAACTTGCAAGCGGAGAAGAAATTACGGCCGCAAACGCTGCGGTCAAAACTAATCGCCTGCTGCAAATGGCAAGCGGTGCGGTCTACACTGAAAACGGCGAAGGGTACAACATCATCCACACTGCAAAGATCGAAGCTTTGGGGTCTGTTATTGAAGAAGCTAATGGTGCGCCGGTGCTGTGCGCCTACAGTTATCGACATGAGGTGGAACGTATCCGTCAGGCTTTCCCTTTCGCCCGAGTGCTCGACAAAGACCCTCAGACGATCCGAGACTGGAACGAAGGGAAAATTCCTCTGCTCTTGGCGCACCCTGCTTCCTGCGGACACGGCCTCAACCTTCAGGACGGAGGAAACATCCTTGTATTTTTCTCCTGCACCTGGTCGCTTGAACTACACGATCAGATCATCGAACGTATCGGTGCAGTCCGCCAGGCTCAGGCAGGCCACGACCGCCCGACCTTCGTTCATTACCTTATAGCCAAAGGAACACTCGACGAAGCAGTTAAAGAACGGCTTGCTACCAAACGAGATGTGTTAGATGTACTTCTGGATAGGAAGCAGGAAATCTTAGGGGACGATGATGACGATTGAGCAGCAAGTGCGAATACTCGCTACAGCCGGGAAAACTCCGTACGAAATCGAGGAAGAGTTAGGGTTAGCGCATTACACAATCCATCTCTCCTACCACCATGCACTAATGGTTGGGTACGAAAGAAGATACTCCGGTCTCAGCTCTGACAATAAGGATTATCAAAAGGACTATTACGCGAGAAACCGCGAGTGGATCGCCTTCAAGAAAAAAGAACGGCGGGCAAAGGAGCAAGAAAATGGCCAAGAACAAAAAGCCGCGTAAGTCATACAAAGCAAGACCCATCCATTGCTCCGGATGCTTTTACCCGAGAGAATGGATCAACGAGATTAAAGACATCATTAACAAAATCGGTCTTGTAGCAGAGATCGTTCTCCCTCGAGGTACGGCAACGGACGACCAGATGCATCAGCTCCAGGATCTGTTGAACTGGGGCGGCATGCTGATGTTTGACCGGAAGTTCAAAGGCCAGGAGGCAGCGGTCGCTGAGTTTCGCGAGCGTCATTACAAGGCCCTTCATGCTCAGGCAAACATCGTACAAAGAAAACGCAGCGGAGTAACGGCACATTACGTTGCCCGAGCTGGAGAACTTAAGGACCTCCAGGGTGTATGTGCGGAGATTGTTGAGATGCTCAAAGAGGCGCTCGAGCTTGCACCTCAAAGAACGGTCCGGGAGTTCCTGGCAGCAGTTCAGATCGTGGACGAACAGCACGCTAAAAGTACAGAGCACGGCGTTAAAGAGATCGCCTCTTCAGCAAGAGCCGTGCTTAATCAGCGCCACTTTAGGAGGCCAGCCAATGGCACTCGCGAAACGCAGAAAACCAATAGAGACGTTGCCTGATTGGTGTCTAAGAAGGAAGGACCTTTCTTATTCTGCACGGGTTCTGCTCTACTTCTTTCTCTACAACGTCAACCTTCGAGGCAGAGTGACATTGACCCGTTTGCAGGAGGTCTCAGGTCTGGCCTACGAGACGCTGAGAAGAGCTCTTAAGGCTTTGAAGCTACAAGGCATCATCTATCAGGAACTCATGGGCCCTACTCGTTACGACGGGTATGCCTACTCTTTAAGCATCAAGCGCCTGAAGGAGCTAGGCGCACCCAACGTGGAAGAGTTTTTCAGAGGTTATAAGAATGAAAGATAAATTGACATTGATTGCAGACCATTACGGTCTGGGAACTCAGCTTTTAAAGCTGGCAGAAGAGTGCTCGGAATACAGTGCGGCTTCTGCCAAGTGGAACGTATACAACCGACTGCTAAGCAAGACAGGCCGCAACCGCTTCAAAGAAAAGAGAGATTCCGCGGCAGTTGACTGCATGAAGGAGCTTGCCGATGTGCTGGTTCTTGCCAGACAAGTCGAGTACCTGATGGAAAGCGACCCTGAGTTTAAGACCGAAGTTGAGAAACTCATGGATGCAAAGTGTGACCGCCAGATCTCCAGAATCGAGGAGGAACTTCAGAGCACCCAGACCGATAAGCTCGATCTGAAGGACACCATCGACTTCATGCTCTCCGGAAGTGTTGAGGAGCGGATGATTGCCGAGTATCAGCAGCTGGCAATCAGAAAGAACAAACTCGGTAACTTCTTGTGGGCAATCAAGCAAGGCAAGACCGCACCCATTGATCCTGAGATTCACAAAAATTTATGGCAGCAATTCAAGACTATGACCAGATACAAGAAACTTTTGGAAGAAAAGGCTCGTCTTATGAAAATGGATTTGAAGGAGATTTGCCATGTCTGATCTTGTCAACCATCCTGCACATTATGAAGAGCAGTCCATTCGCTTAGAGCCGATCGATTTCTGCGAGCGTCTGCCCTTTTGCCTCGGAAACACCATTAAATATTGCTTTAGGGCAGGACACAAGGAGGGCGCCTCGGAGGTACAGGACCTTAAAAAAGCTTTGTGGTACCTGAAAAGGCAGTCGGAAAGCCACTTCTCCTTGCGTTTGTCGGACTCAGAAAGACATGAGCTTTCATACTGGTACGCCTGCTTCCTAAAAGATAAAGGGGTGCTCGGAGCGACGGTCAAAAAGTATTACGAGACTCCCGTCAGATATAACTTTAGCTTTTGGACCGCGCTACAAGAGTGCATCGAGAACCGCATTAAAGTACTGATCGCTTTGGAAGAGGTCAGAAGAAGTAGCCCTGTGGAGGATAAAAAATGAGTAAACAGATTCTCGACAAAAGTGATGTAGCCGCTCGCACGGGACGGCATGTTAAAACCATCGAGCGTTGGATCCGTGAAGGCTTCTTCCCCGGCGGCCACTATATGAAAGGCCGCCAAGTATGGACGGAAAAAGAATTTTCAGACTGGTTCGCTAAGCTGCCCATGCGGCTGCAGAGCAAGAACAGCGTCAGCCCAGGCCTGCATGACAGGACGGCGTAATTCCAACAGGTCGCTTCTTTGATAAGCTTGAACGACAGCGTTGCCGGCAGAGTGCATTAAACACTTCTCCGCAACGCTGTCGTTTATTTCATTCTCAGCCGCCCAATCTCGGAAAGTCGAGCGAAACCCATGCATCGTGGCATTTGTCCCGGTCATGCGTTTAAACATCGTAGTAAGTGAATACTTGCTACCCTCCTCGCCATTGATAGCAAACACAAACTCACTTGTGCGCTCGATAGATTTCAGCACTTCCAGGGCTTGGCGACTCAGCGGAACTCGGTGTGGATGGGGCTTGCCATCTTTACGTCTCTCCGGCGGGATGCTCCAAATATTATTTTCAAAGTCAAACTCCGACCATTTAGCCCCGCTTGTCTCTCCTACTCTGCAAGCCGTTAAAATCGTAAATACAATGATTTGACGGGTTCTATTATTCGTTGGCAGGAAGAGGCCGATCTTTTCCTGTAATTCCTCAAAGGGCATGGAGGTGTAGTGCCGAACCGTCCTAACCTTAGATGGAGGAGGTAAGTACTGGTCAAGGTTTCCCTTCCACAGGGCGCAGTTAAATTCCAAGTACCCGTCGTTTACAGCATAGGCAAGAATGTTTTCTAACCGAGTCCGGATCTTCTGAGCTGTCTCGTTCTTGACTATCCATATCGGCTGAAGGACGGCCAAGACGTCCGTACGTTTGATCTCGTCTATTCTTTTGTTCCCGATAACTGGATAGACGTAGGTATCGAAGTACTTCACCATATTGGTGTAGGTCTTCTCGTTGCGCCAGCACTTCACATCTTTGATCTTTTCCAATGTTTGATCGGCGAAGCGCTTAAAGAGCGGCGTATCGTCTTTCAGATACTCCTCCTCTAATTTCTCTTTCTTTGTCTTCAACAAAGACTCGCCCGCTGCCAATTTACCTAGGAACTCTTTGGCAGTATTCTTGGCTTGAGTAAGATCAACCTTGCTCACCGGACCAATGGCCTTGTCATAGCGCTTGCCGTTTAACATGTAGCGAAACACGAAGCGCCGGGTATTGTCCCGAACGATATAGACTAAGTTCGGCGCGACCGTATAGAAGCCTTCCGGCAGAGTTAGATAATTCTTCAGCGTGACCTTTGTTTTCATCACAATAAACACTTCAAAAACACCACAGTAAGCATAGCAAAATTAATCTTCTTCTGTTCCTTAATGCTCCCAATCGGAAAATTTTTCCAATTTAAAATTGTTATTTTGTGTTTGTTTTTAAATGATTTTTATAAACAATGTTCCAGATTGCTCCACTTGTGAACCCCCTGCAATCTTTACAAGGCTAGAAGATTGCCTGGCGCGCCACCAAAGTTAAGAGAATATTTCTTGGAAAATCTCGCTTAGGCGGGATTTTTTTCATTTCAGCACCGTGCGCTTTTCTGAAATATTGCAGAAGTTAGGGTATCTAGCAGAGGCCGGCCTCTGAACTTAAGG
>ERZ860388.1405-NODE-1405-length-15815-cov-14.925190_pt1 | contig 15815 bp, 10 predicted proteins | sample MGYA00509978_ERZ860388 | MGnify/ENA primary metagenome ERZ860388 (study PRJEB30046, sample SAMN00715225) | human gut metagenome | study: EMG produced TPA metagenomics assembly of the A metagenome-wide association study of gut microbiota in type 2...
TGGCTAGGCTATACGCTTAAAAGAAAGCTTACCAACCCGGAAAATCCGCTGACCCGTCATTACCCCCATTGTATCGGAACTAAAAATTAAAATAGGATATGAGTAAAAGTACATTTAAGATTCTGTTCTATTTTAGAAAGAATCAGGTAAACAAAGACGGAACGGTTTGCATCATGATTCGTCTGTCATTGAACGGTGAAATCTCACAGTTCAGTTCTAAATTGAACATCAAACCGGATGTTTGGGACATGGTTTTATGTAAGGCGAAAGGTAATACCCTGAAAGCACGTCAGCTGAATGAAACGCTGGAAGACATCCGCACCTCATTGAAAAACCATTATCGGGACATTGAAGTTCACGAGTCATTTGTTACGGTGGAGAAAGTACGCAATGCTTTTCTTGGGATAACGTTGGGATAACGGCGAAACAGAGGACGCTGCTGGAACTGTTCAAAAAACACAACGATGACGCAAGGAAACTGGTCGGTATCAGCAAGACCCCTGCCACCCTCGCGAAGTATGACCGTTGTTACCGCAGGCTGGAAGAATTTATGAAGGCGAAATATAATATTTCGGATATTTCGCTGAAAGAAATCAATCACATGTTCATCACGGACTTTGAGAACTATCTGAGAACGGAAAGAGAATACCACTGCTAAATTCATGCAGACATTCAAGATGATTGTAATCATCGCCAAGAACAACGGCTGGATTTATACCGCCCCGTTCTCGAACTACAAAATCAGACTGAAGCGGGTGGACAGGGGGTATCTGACGGATGCGGAACTGCAAAAGATAATGAAGAAGAAGTTCCCGACCAAAAGGCTGGAACAGGTAAGGGACGTGTTCCTGTTTTCATGTTATACGGGATTGTCGTATGTGGACGTGAGGGAACTGAAGGCAAGCGACATCAAAATCTCGTTTGACGGAAAGCCTTGGATTATGATACACCGGCACAAGACGGATACTCCGGTAAACGTGCCGCTGTTGAAAATTCCGCAGATGCTTCTCCAAAAGTATGAAGGACAGCTTCCGAAAGGACAGCTTCTGCCCGTATTAAGCAACCAAAAACTTAATTCTTATTTAAAAGAGATTGCAGATTTGTGCGGCATAAATAAAAACATTACCTTTCACACAAGAAGACATATTACTTTTTCTTACCCATTGAAAACAAGAAACTTACAAATATTGTCAGCTTGATAGGTAACGATTTGGAAACCAGTGAGCTTCTCTATTCTGCACTAATCAAAAGAACGCTTTCTTCATGTACAAAAGTAGTTTTTTTCTCCCTCATTACCAAAACTGTTCCACTGAAAAATGGAGAAAATCGAACATTCAAATATAATTTTGTCATTCCTCTATCTTGAAGGTTATGTGATACTCTACGGATAACAGTCGGTGCTTGTTTTATCCCGGCAACAGGGATAGCATCTACCACTTCAACGATAAAATTGTATGTGCTTATACGTTTCTGCAATCAACGATATAAGTTATTATGTACAGATTCATTGCAACACACATTGATTTTTCTACTGAAATAATGCGATATCGAATGGCAGTATCCAATATTCTTATATTTTAATCGGCAATCTATTGCTGAATCCTTTATATGCTGCTGTGCTGACATACTGTTGTACGTACGTCAGCACGTCAATACGTCAGTACGTCATAGGTGTTATGCCATTATACCACTATAAATCAAACCCTTACTATTTCTTTTTATTCTGTATCCATCCTAATAACCTCTGATTTTTGATTAACGTCTGTCTGCGTGCTGGCAGACCAACAGGCTGGCAGACCAACAGACCGGCTGGCTGGCGTGCAGACAGACCGACATGCTGGCAGGCAAGCGTGTGTGCGGCCATACGCACTAACGGGCAAGTATGCCCACTGACATCATTACCCTCAGTTTCTATTCTTCTTTTGGGCAGATTAAGCATAGGGAAACGATGCTCTGAGAGTCGAAGTGACAGTTATCTTCCCAATCCGTTTACTGACGGATTATTGATTTCACCTGAAATCAGCAGCAAGGTGTCCTTTGAGTTACTCAAAGGTTTTTCGGTTACTCCCGAAAGCCTTGCTGTCGGGCTTCCTCTCCGAAGTCGGGAAGCCTATTTTTATAGCATTCTGCTTGAGACTTATTGCTTCATATTCCATATTGCCTTAACCTTTTATACAGGGGGGGGCGGACTTATACCCAGCAGTTCGGCGGCTCTTCTGCGGTTGCCGCCAGCCTGTTCCAGCACACGGAGGATATGTTTCTTCTCCATGTCATCCATTGCCGGCGAAACGTCATCCGCCAATGGCATTTCGTCAAATTCCAGTCTATCAGCCGTGACTGTATCGCTTTCGCTGTGTAATACTGCCAAGCGAACGACACGCCTCAGTTCCCTCACATTGCCACCCCATGTATAAGCGAGCAACCGTTTCCTTGCTTTCGCATCAAAGCCTTTCACCTATTTCTCAAATTCTTCGTTGGCAAGGTTCCGAAAGAAGTCAGCCAATGGCATTATATCCTCTTTGCACTCGCGCAATGGTGGTATGTGCAGGGTGTATTCCTTCAACCGCTGGTACAGGTCGGCACGGAAACGCTTTTCAGCGATGGCGGTCGGTAAGTCCTCATTGGTGGCGGCAATGATGCGCACGTCAGCCTTCTTATCCTTGTTGCTCCCATTGGTCTGTACCATTTAGATTCCAATGCACGGAGCAGCATCTGCTGTACTTCTATCGGAAGGTTGCCTATCTCGTCAAGAAACAGTGTGCCGCCTGCGGCTTCCTTCCAAAAGCCTTGTTTCCTGCCATCCGCTCCCGTGAACGCTCCCTTTTCATGTCCGAACAGTGCGGAGGCGGCAAGTTCCTTGGACAGCAGACCGCAGTCCAAGGACACGAAGGTACCTGATGCCCGTTTGTTCCTTACGTGGATTTTTTCGGCAATGTGCTCTTTGTCTGTGCCGCTTTCGCTCAATATCAGAACGCTCATGTTCGTGGGTGCGACCAATCTTATCCTACGAAAGCCGCGCTCTGACGCTCGTGAACGGGCGTATTTTTCCGATCCATCCTCTTCTGCAAGATTTTCAGGAGCGGAAAGAGGTTGTCCTCAATCAACTTTTTGGGGATATAGTCCTCTGCGCCAAGCTTCATTGACCTCACAGTGGTAGGTATTTCGTCATAGTCAGTCATAACGATATAGGGGTTGTTCCTGCCCTGTTTCCGCAGTTCTTCCAGCAGGACTATACCGTCACCGTCGGGCAGGCGCAAATCAGCCAGTACCATGTCGTCTTCCTGCATCTTGGCAAATATTTTCCGTGCGCTCCTGCAGGTGGAGGTGCTGACGCTTTGGAGACCCTTACTTTCAAGCAGGCGGCATACAAAGTCTGAATATATGGGGTTGTCCTCAATGACGATTATTCTGCCCATCGTGCCGCCTCCTTCCTTGCCAAATCAACAATCAGCCGTCCTTGTGCCAATACAGCCTCTACAGCGGATTGTATATCTTTATCCGCAATGTCTTCCTTATGGATGGCTTCATACTGTATCGCCAATGGCTGCTCGGTTTTTATCAGCATCCACGAGCTTCTCAGATGGTGTACTCATCCGTCCAGTGCTTTCATGTCCTTGGCCTTCCGCCGCCTTGCGCACCTCATTCACATCCGCCTGTGTCGTGCTTGTCAGCTTCTTCAACGTGTGCCGTTTATTACCGAAAGCAAGCAGGGCGATAGGTTGATGCAGCTTACATATTTTTGTCCGATACTCTGATTCTGTACAATAAAACAATTGCCACTATTCGTCCTCGTATCCTTGCATGTACCACTAAATCTTTTTATAATAATTGGCTGGAACTAAATCTAGTGGTTCTGCAAGTTTATCTGTACTATATAAGACATAGAGATGATGCATTGTACGTGTCATGGCAACATAGAGTGATTTTCGCTGTTCTTCTGTAATCGCACCTTCAAACTTTGGAATTATTACCACATCAAATTGCAATCCCTTTGCACTATGATATGTCAACACCTTTGGTAAAGTATTAGTAAAGTGAAGATTGCCTTGACCTCGCTTGTCATCTGCAGCAGTCTTGCACTTGTATTCCATATTGATACCACGTTTTGTCAACGCTTCACTCATTTCAAGTACTAGCTCATTACTGTAGAACAAGATCCCTATTGATTTTCCATCATATTGCTCTATAAGTTTTCCGATTGCCTCTATTTGGTCTTCATAAGAATTATAATGTATAAAATGAGGAAAATCATTTTCCTTATTCAAATATACCTTCTCTTGATATGGCATTACATTAACACCAACGTATTTTTGAGTTATTTGAGCAACATTCTTTGGCAGTCGATAGTTGTTGTACAACTTCAGTTCCTTAAGTCCAGTTAATTTTGAAATTGCTTCAATAGAGAGAGTCTTTTTACCAAAACGAGTATAGATGGACTGAGCTGAGTCACCGAAGAATAGAAAATGCTTTTTGGCAGTATTCATAAACTCCTGAATTTCTTTAAGCTCGAAGTCTTGAATTTCATCAACTATGATATAATCGGCAGATGGCATCCCCAACCATTTCCACTGATAGTGATAATAGAATTTGTATGATTGCGATGTGTAGCCAACCCCCATAAAGCCAGCCAATGACTTTGTAAGGGCAATCAGAATAACCGAATAGCCCATATCTGCTATTTGAGCAGCCTTGTGCATCGCAATGACTGACTTGCCACTACCAGCGCATCCTGACACCAACATTGAACTATTGATTGTATGGTCAATAAGATCAAGTTGGTCATCATCCAAAGATTCCTCTTCTACAGGCCAATTCGTATTGCATCCCTTTAATCTTTGTGACAAAGTTATAGAGATATCAATTGATTCTTCCGCATCATGTTCTATTTCGTCATCAACAATATTTGAAGCTTTTTGTATAGGGATGGCATCAAGAGTCGTGCCTGATTCGGACTTTGCTATTCTTCGTTTTAGTGCTTCTAACTCACTGAGGGTATTCTCAAGTTGCCCTGACAATTTATCAGCACGATTCTTCTCCGTTTTTGCAGAAGCATCTAATTTTTCAAGCTCAGCCTTTTGCTCTGCTATCTGCTTATTTTGTTGTTCTATCAGTTCTTGCTTTTGGTTTCTTTCTTGAATAACCTTCTCATACTCGTATCTAACTTTCTCCATTTCTTCTTGGTTAGAGTTGTTTGATGAAAAACCTTCCAGTTCCAAAAGAAAGTTTATGTTGTTATCTGACAGTAACCTATTTGTCTTTAAAAAATCAAAATAACCCTCAAAGAATGATGCACAAAAGTTCGCCTGACTCTCTAAAGACAAGCCTGAACTACCAGTATGACTTCCAAGTTCGCTCGCAACGCTATATAGCTGCACTAATACATTACGATAGGATTCAATTCCTCTCTTGATTCTCTTTTTGTCATTGTCAAGAAAAGAGGCTTGTAGCTCCCTATGACTATAGAAAAGTGCATTCTGTGCCACTATAGCCAAAGCACTCCCTGTAGGTCTACGGGAATTTTTATCAATCTTAATTTTATATTCAACACCTTTGCCCCCAATGATTACTTGATTACCTTCAAGGACATCATGTCCTTTCTCGTTATCACCGACTGCATCCAAAATAATAAACTTACAGATAAGTTCAATGGATGGTCGTATGTGAACGAAGAAAGATTCATAATCTTTGTCATTAAAGAATACAACCGCGAGATTGTAGTCTTTCTGTAGTCTTTCTTTTATTTGATTCATAACTTATTGCTTTATTGTCCAATACCTGCTATCTGTACAATAAGTACATAACCTTTCCTATGAGCAATTGATTGCCAATTTCGAGTAAAATCTGTACCACTTTTTTTGTCTGCTTTTTTACTGTCTTCCAGTCTCCAAACACTTATGTCGCTGACAAAAAAACCATTAATGCGTTCAAGATTATTTTCACTAGCCATCTTGGCTATTCTACTTCCACCCGACAAACGTCCAATATAGTGATTGTTATGATATAGATAGTATTTGCCGTCTTTATAACGTACAATATTAATAGGATCGTCTATTTTAACTTCTTTTTCTATATATTCTGCACATCTACCAGGTTGTTGCATGCTATCTGACGTTGTATACGACAAATAATATTTATCAAGACCAGGTTCTTTCTCAAAGATAAGAGCCTCAGACTGATTATCTGTGGTATAAATGTTACTCTGCTCCAAGGCACATTCTCGGTCTCCCTTATACACATGCAGATATTTCTTTGCACGAGTATAAGCAACGAACATCAGTCTTCGCTCTTCTTCTATATCTGCCGCATCGTCAATTACTATGGCTTGGCCCGGTTGATATACACGGCGTAGTTTCAAAGGTAGCCCGATATGTGATGGAGTTATAATAACCGCATCAAATTCAAGACCTTTAACCTTGTGCATCGTTGTAAGAATGATGGTAAGTTTATCTTCTTTGAGTATACGCTCATTCTTGAACTTGTCATAAATCTTATACACCTGACCGCCATCATCATTTCCTGCTACATCCATAATATACGATGCAAGATCTCCATATGTATGGACATCTTCATCCGTTCTAATAGACTCAAGATAGTTTAGCACAAGAGTGTAGGCTATGTCGATATAGAACTGGCTCCAGCAAGGATGATCAGTCATTAGCTTTTGGAGATAAGTTTTCATACGTTCGCCTGTTTCTGATTCTAATTCTATTGCAGGATATTTTTGCAGCAAATCAATCAGGCTATAAATTTCCCTTTCACGCCAAAGTTCACAAACACTAGCACCTTGTATTCTGATTCTTACACCATCGGGCAGAGTGTTTCTTATCAAGGCATAACCTTGATATACTTCGTTGTTTGTCCTAAAGAAGACAGCAATGGTCTTGAAGATTTTATAGTCCTCACCATTTATCTTAGCCTTTTCATTATTTTGCAATACATTGGCAACAAATGAAGGCAGATCTTCATTCCATGATGAACCTGCCGAGTTAGCATCTGTGAATATTGTGTATGGCTCTTGTGGCTCATGTTTCATGAGTTCTGCAGAAGATTTTGGAAGATTATGCTTACGCTCTTCTGGAATGAATATTGCAGCACAATCCAAAATCTTTTGGTATGATCTATAGTTCGTGAACATACCCAACTGAACAGGAACCAACGTGTTATTCAGCCTATCATAATAGGGTTGAGGATTCAATACCTGTGCATACTGTTCAGGCATTATAGGTCGTCCCCGATTGTCTTTAGGAACTCTATCAAAGCCATAGATACTTTGGTTTATATCACCAATAGTAAAGAATTTCGCATCTGGAAACAATTTATGGATAGCAAGCAATGTTTCTAGACGTGGATTCGTAATATCTTGGAACTCATCAACCAACACATACTCAATTTGGGGGAATATAGCTTGAAACGCAACAGCGTCATTCCTTACGAAATCAAGGAAATGTTGTTCCCACAACTCTGTTGGGACATTGTCTAGTTTTCTACCCATGCAGATTTTTGCAAGTGCATGAAATGTATGTACGTGCAACAGATGCCCGATACGACTCAATCCCAGTTTGGTAAACAAACTGTCCAGCCGATTCCTTAGTTCAACAACCACAGCACGATTGTATGCCAAGACAAGAATATGGCTCGGCACTACATGTTCTTTGTAGATAAGTTTGGCACAGCGCAGTGTAAGGACATGTGTCTTACCAGACCCCGGTCCGGCAAGTACATTCACATTTACGTTTCGAGGCTGATTGTATATGTTCAGCTGCTCTTGGTTGCCCTCAAGTTTATCTTCTTCTATCTTCAATGCCTCTTCGGTAAGCTCGTTAAGGATGTTGGAATTTTCAGGTGCATAGTCGCCCACCAAGGCCAAATAGTCTTCATAGTTTCTGCACATAAAATATTTACGAATATATTCGCTTTGCTTTTCACTTGGAAGCATAGAGAATATATTCATCGCAGTGAGTCTGACCTTCTTTACTTTCTCAAGTGTATCAAACTCTTTTCGATAATCGTGCATGGGTGACTTTTCGTCAATACCTTCATCGATAGGAGATTCAGTGAACTCTGTGGCTTGAACCTCTATACCTGTATTCATCAATGGAGTGTGCTCTATATATGAGAGTATTCCAAGAACTGAAAGTAGTTTGTCGAAATATCCGAACTTATCACCATCATCATGAAAGTTCATTTCCAGCAACTTCTCTGCCCAACAGAATGCTCCGGTATTTTCTGTGATGAAGCGAAGCCATTCCAAACAATCAGTTTCCATATTATCGACAAAATCCTTCCAACGCTCATCCTTCACCATAATATGATACAGCACATCCTCTTCCGTCTTTATTATACGGAAGGTCACACCTGGTACATATCGCAGGATGTTAAACATTCCCACGGCAACTCTTTTCTGTATATCGTTCTTAAAAGTATCGGCCTTGGTCACGCAGCCTTTGGGAGGATTACTGTCTTCATTCTTCCATGGCATATATATTATAGTCTCTTCTTTATTTCTGCGTTTTTTAGTCTCTGTTTTCAAGAGTCCATCATAATTGACCTCACCCATTAGATGACGTTGAATGTATTCACGCTCATTCATATCGAGTTCTCGCTCCACACCTATCTTGCAATCAGACAACAGTTTCCGTATTCCATCCATTGCGATATGAAGTGCGAAAATATTCTGGTTATGCTTGACCATATATCTCGTCTCTCCATAACGGCGCGCCTTAAGTTCACAACGCATCTGTTCGTTTAGTGTCAAGAGATTACACTTCATGCAATCCAGGATGGCATTCATGATTTTGACAAACGAAAGCTTATACGGCTTAAAGCTCCTACGCATTTCAGAAATGGGAAACAGTGAATTCTCTTCCAACTTCTCAGCATGTAGCTTCAGATAATCGAACACCAGCTTAGCTGCCTCGTGAGAAGGCGTTTGTTGATACCGTCTGCCATACCCGACAGATGTTCCAAATAGATTAATTGAATTCTGACTCGGAGTAGGAAATTCTTTATTTGATATAGTCATGTCAAAATATGCTAAGTCGAGATACTTCAACTTAACATATCCAATATGTTCCAGCCAATGGAACGCAAGACGTGATGCCGTTGTATCTAGAAATTTGCCGTTTTCTTCATTCTTAATCCAGATGTTATATGGCACAACTATTGGATTGAGTTTTACTTGCTCAATTGTTTTGAATCTACGAATGAACGCCAAAATTTTATCCTTGCAATCGGTTAAATCTGACCAACTCATCTGACTACGAACCAATAGATCTTTCAAATGTCTGAAATCATCAGGAGAGGTTATACACAAAGCCGGAATCTGACTATGGTCAGGAAAAGCAGCTTCATACATACCCTTATCACGACCAGCACGACCTACCTCCTGAAGATAATCTTCTAGGACTGCCGGTGGGTTGTAATGCACTATATAATGGACATTGGGAATATCCATACCCATACCAAAGGCTTTTGTCGCACAAAGTATGTTTATGCGCTCATCTTCTGGTACATGATCTTCTTCTGCGTTTTTAAACTGGCGATAGATATCGCTTCTTTGGGTTGAATCTAGGCCTGCGTGAAAAAAGCTGATATGCTCAACACAAGAAGCCAATAAAGAACCTTCAGGCGCAGCCTTACATAGTTCATTCAGTGCTTCTGCCGTATCTTCACACTCGTTATGAGTGCGACAGAAAACAAGCATGCAACTTTTTGAAAAATCGATTTTGTTGTCTTCGATGTAGTCCTTAATGGCATTTACACGTGCCGTAAGGTCATGTCCTTGATCTTTCTTGTTCTTTCCCTTTGTTACGGAAAAAGAAATGCTAATATGCTTTCTTATAGGATTATACTCTTCAGATTTCTGTCCCAGTCGTACAATGTCAGGGAAATACGACTTGAAGTCTTGTTCGACTTGGGTGGTCACAGTGGCAGAGAACATGGCAACCATTATATCAAATTCATTCTTGCTATTTTTCATGTCAACACACCACTGAACCGCATTCCTGTAGTCGGGACGGAAGTCCTGTCCCCATTGAGAAATACAGTGCGCCTCGTCGAAGACTACATATTCGAGACCTCTATCCATTTGAAGTCTCTGATAAAGAACATCCATGAACGAACGCACACGGAATCTTTCAGGAGTGATATACAGCAAAGCTATCTCACCTGACTGAATTCTTCGGTAAATTTGTTGCGTTTCAGCTTGCATACGGTCACCGCTAAGGTAATCTACGTTGCAGACAAACCCTTTCGCATGCAGTTCCTCGACCTGATCTTGTATGAGAGCTCGCAAAGGACTCACTACAAGTGTCAATCTGTTTGAAGTCATGGCACGAGCAAGCGCAGGGCCTTGGAATAAAATAGATTTGCCACCTCCTGTAGGAATTGAAATTATGCAATTTCCCTTCCTTTCAAGCATATGCTCAACGATAGGCTCCTGACCTTCTCTCCAATCTTCATATCCCCAACTGTCAAGTATTACTTTCTTGAGATACGCAGAGTCAAGCTGTTCTTCAATACCACTTGTGTCCTTGAAGAACAATCCTGCCTTTTCTAAAGATTCACGATAAACTTCTTCATTGTTCCATAGAGTGAATACGGAAGCCCTGGCGTGACAAGTTTTTGCCAGACCAGAATAATCCTCAAAGTATGGGTCTATGATATAAAAGTTGGTGTCCTTATGGTTGGCCATCACCAATGCGCAGTAATGCTCAAAGATAGGCCATGCTGCCAGTATGCACTGTCTAGCCGTTGTTCGTTTGAACTTTTCATCTTCATCACTTTCTGCACCATCCTCATAGTCACCTTCGAATGGAAGTTTGTCCCACATGATGAGATAACGGTCAATATCCATATTGTCCCATACGTAACAGAACGCCTTGTCAGAGCGATAATTACCAATTCCTGCCAAGAACTGTTCTTTTGTAATAACTACCAAACCATTGCTGCGGGTACCAATATACTCTAGTTTACGGAAGCCACTACCTATGGCAGGTACATAGTATCCACAACTACGGGCATATTCCTCTACACTACCAAGTTCTTTATCATCGTTTATTATATAAATCAGTGGCTGCAATGGATTCTGCTCATGTATCTTCGCTAGTAAAGTCATCTGGTAATTCCAATATGCTTTTCTGTTTGTTGAAGCAGGAGTTACCCTTAAAGATGGAGCATCTAACGACATAGTGCCCTGACTTTTTACCATATATAGCTTCGAATCGGTAGCCTCTTGTCCCTTTAGTTTCCAAGGCACTAACTCGGGCATCACAGGGGCGAAATGAGTTAAGAACGCATTCCTATATTTCTGATATTGGAAATTCTGATAGATGGCGAAATTACCATTAGATTGTCTTTCTGCCCATACGTTTGCTGTTAATTCTGATTGAACAATACCAAGTCTTGTCTTATCTGCATCTGTCAATAATGCAATATTAGTCGAAGCCATTGACATAGGAAGTTTACATTCCTTGTCAATAAGTTCTCTAAAACTCCATTCTTTCGCCTCCTTGCATTTATGGACACGGTCTTGAAGTTCCGCACCTATGGTAAAGATACGAGCATACTTGTTCTCATACATTTTTTTGTCTGAGAACGAATCAATATCAATGCAATCTATGTTACTCTTTGGCTTGGTAAGATACTCTGCCAAACTATCTTCGGTGAATGTAATCTTGTCTGATCCCTCGTTCTCCACACGAAGATACTGAGCCAAGTTGCAAAAGAGTGGCGTAGCACATATGTCACAGAAACGTGTTAGTACGCAGTTCCACAACTTATTGTCTAACGGATGTTCATCTAGGGCTTCTTTGTTGATTACCTTGTAGCCTTCGGTTGCGTCAGAAGGATATTGCACAGGTATATATTGCGCTATTCTTGACCACAGACTTTTGGGTGCAATCAGAAGTATACGCTCCACGTCAGAGTTACTTACTGAGCCCAGTTTGGCAATCTCTTTTAGTTTTTTCTCCAACTCTGAGTCAAGAGAACGCAATTCCTGAAAGAATTGTTTGGATGTTTTGGCAGTCTTCTTAAAGTATTCAGCATATATATCCTGCTGAAGAGTGGCAAGAATATTGTTAATCTGCGCTGGTAAGAAATTTCTCAAGCTATCACAAAGTGATTTGTCTTTTGAAAGGCGATACAGTTGATTCCAAAACAGTTCATTGGTAAGTTCTGTATCTTCCGCTGCATTGTGCTTGGTGTGTAGAGAATAGGCATATCGGCATGGGTTAAGAAGAATTTCAATTTCCAGCGTATCCCATACAAACTGGTTGGTTGTGATTCCTTTCTTCGCTAGAATAGGTAAATCCCATTCCTTGATATTATGTCCAACTACGATATCCTGCCGATTTAAAGCACGACCTAACGAACGGAGCTGATCTTCCGATTCATAACTGCGCATGTTATCTTCCTTAAGGAAGGCAAACTCTTTGATTGTTTCGCCATCCGTTTCAAGGTCAAATACAACGTAGGGCACCTCAGCCTTTTCCGTATTCCACCATTCCTCCACAAATTGCTTGTAGAGCTTTGTTTCAGCAAACTCTTCTATAACTAGATTCCTAGCATAATCGTCAGGAAGGACTTTAAGCAGTTGATATTGTTCCGTCTCTTCGGCTGTTTTGATTGCGTTTGCAACTAGCTTAGCGTTCAATTTCTTCAGGAAGTTCTCACTTTCGAAATTGGCTACCGCAACATAATTCTTGACAAAGTCAAGAATTTGAGCGGGCTTAAGCGTATTGCACCAAGTTGCAACCGCATCCCAAGATGAGATGCGATTCAGTAAATTTATGTCTACGATATCAAGGAAACAAAGAACCTTATATTCATCCTTGAGATTTTCTGCCTCTGCAAGATATTCGGCAAATTTCTTACCATATACACTACGAAGGAATAGTATGAAGTCATTGCTGCTGGTTCCTAAGGCGTCTGATGAATACAAAACTGACAATCCCTCCAACTTTATAGCACCAAGAAAGGTTCTTAACTCCGCCTTATGTCCATCCATACTCTTAGCTATAAGAGTCCTGACAACATCATAGTAGCCTGACAAGTTATAACCGGAAGTCCATAGTTGTTGTACCTCTGACAAATCCAAGTTGCTATTTGCCATTCGTGCATTGAGGATTCTTTCTTTAAGTGTTGAAGGAAGGTTCTCCTCATCGAATACCTTACGTAGCAACAATAAGAGACTATCGTTGATTTGTGGCAGATGTTCTTCCAAATATAACTTCTGAAAGCCTTCCAATTTGATGGAATCCAGAAATTTGAGCCCTTTACCTGAATCTGATTCCGCCCACAAGTTCAGAGCATATCTTAATTCGTCAAAATAGTCTGCTAAATCATATCCTGCATTCCACAGCTTGACTATAACATCGATATCATATGGATCTTCTCCAAATACAGATGATATCATTTTGTTACGCAGACTTACAGTACCTTCAGTTTCACTCAACTCAATGCCACTTGTAACTAGGTTTAACAGACAGTTTCGTGTGTCTTTATCAGAGACCAGTTCGTCAATTATTGCGTCACGTTGGTCTGCATTACTGCGTTCTATATAGTCTGTTAGTGTATTGACTATAACTTGATTAACTCCATCTTTCGCAAGGATGCTAACAACCTTGTTTGTAACATTTATGTTGTATGAATCGTGCTTTTGGTCAAAGCCTTCAATTCTAGCAAATTTACCGCGGTATTCAAAGGCTTTTAAAAGAGTTTGCGAATCGAGTGAAATTCGCTTGACATCAATTGCACTCCAGCCTCTACGGCCAGATTTTGGAGTAAAAATGACCCACTCGTTATCTCTTGGATAAGAATCAGATTTCCATTCATTTCCCGTCAGATAGAAGTCAATAATCCTATTAGGTTCAGTTTCGTTACAGCTAACGCCATAGTTGTTTGCCAGTATAAAACCAAAATTTTTCTTTGTGTCAAAGAACTTAACGAAGCCAATAATAGGCTCATATGCGTTTGGAACTGTTTTCTTTTTTGCAGTTATCGTACTTGTTGGCTGAGATGTAACCTTTTGAACTATTACACTCAGACAATGGGTTGACAGGTCGATATCCATAACCACACATGAAACCTTACAGCCTTCAGTCAGTTTGAACTCTTTGGTCAGTTTATACTCTGCACTTATGCCGAAGCCTACATCTATATGTGCAAGTTTTTTATTAGTATTTACTACAGTACCTTCAACTATCATGCCTATAGAAAACTTGTCTGCATTCTCCATCAAAGGATCCGTCAAAAGTCGTTTTCTGCTTAACTGGATTTTATTGCTTTTGAATTCAAGGATTACAACATCTAACTCATCGCCCTCTTTAATCAGTTTTGTTGCATCATTATGAAATCCCCAAGCCAGTTCGTCCAATTTGATAAAGCCTATATGTCCATCAAACTGAACGTATACACCATAGTTCAATATCTTAGACGCTGTGGCTTTAAACATCTTACCTTTATTGGCTTCTGCATAATTCTGGTCTAGGAACTTCTCAAAAGTAAAGGCATTACTCTCTTCGTATGGTGAAACAGAAGAGTTGACCGAGCTATTTGAAGGTTCCAGCCGACTAAGTTCAGAATCATTAATCACATGCTCGGGGTCTTTCGGGAAGAAAAGGCCCTTGCGTGAGGCATAGGTAAGAATATCATCAATTGAGGCATTCTTTAGGTTTGCGTATTGTTGAAGAGTTATCGTAGCCATAAATATTTATTCTATCAGTACTCTATTTTATCTTCTTCTGTCATTTGTGTACTTTCTTCGTTGTATTTTATTTCTATGAGGTCTTGAACCTTTACTTTAAGGATTCGTGAAATCTCCACTAATTGTGCCAAGGAGGGTTGGAGTTTGTTAGATCTCCATCGCGATACGGTGATTTCCGACATACCTATTTGTTCTGCTAGCCATTTATTAGTAAGCATCTTGTCTGCCATGACGACACGCAACCTATTCAGACGTCCTGTTTTTCCCATATTGATTTAATTGATGTATTATGATTCAAAATTACTATTTTTGCCCAAACAATCATCATATTCCGATAATAAATTAAATTAAATAAGCAACTTTTGTTATTCGTAGTATAACAATTCGGAAGCAATGCCAGATTGGAGACACCATTTCTCTCAAAGACAATGCTATTACGGATACAAACTACACGCTGTCTGCGGAATATGCAGCGCAATCCATGACTTCGACAAGCGTACACGACCTCCATTTTTTCAAGGACGCAAGCTCGGAATACCAAGACTGCATGATGCCCGGCGACAAAGGTTATCTGTATGCAGAGGTGCAACAAAATCTTTTTTGAGACAGCAAGAATCAGCCTGGAAGTACCGTATCGACTGAACCAAAAGAATTGGAGGTCTCCTTCATGGGCTTACAAGCGCTTCAGGAAACACATTGAAACCGTCTTCTCTCAGCTCAATGATAATCTCATGATGATTCGCAACTATACCAAACAATCCCGCGGGATCTTTACCCGCATGGCAGGCAAAATTGTGGCTATGACTTTCATACAATATGTAAATTTTGTCAGACAACGTCCAGTCGGGAAAATAAAATATGCGCTAATTTAATTCAACCAATGGGTTTATTTTCTTTCATCTTATAGTTCCTTTTAATTTATTGTCCCTATTTTTATTGTGTTATCTTCTTTGTATTTTTTCTGAGTACAAATTCCAATCAGATACGGTTTTGGCAACATTGTGGATTTGTGCAAGAACTTCTTGCGTGATTGTAATTCTTTTGTTATTAGTAGATTGGATTTGCGCAAGAGGCTCTTGCGTAAATTGCGCATCGTTTAAGTAGCGTA
>ERZ860388.1408-NODE-1408-length-15774-cov-3.146511_pt1 | contig 15774 bp, 15 predicted proteins | sample MGYA00509978_ERZ860388 | MGnify/ENA primary metagenome ERZ860388 (study PRJEB30046, sample SAMN00715225) | human gut metagenome | study: EMG produced TPA metagenomics assembly of the A metagenome-wide association study of gut microbiota in type 2...
AGGTGTCGGACTGTCCGCAGATAAAAGCGTGCGGTTGCAGTTGCCCGATGGTGGGAGAGTACAGTTGCCGGCCGCGATGGAAAGTTAAATGAACGCACCCGACAGGAATCGTTCTTTCCGTGACGGGTGCGGTAATATCAATCCGAAGTATCCAGTAATACTTGATAAACGGCGCCAAGGCTGCCGATGGTTTGATGAGGCTGAATGTTTCCATACTGTGAGCAAAGATATTTTATAAATGCATTGCATGCAAAAATACGCCTTTGCTTTTTCCTGCGATTGTAAAAAAGGGACATTCAGCTTCGGAACACTGATTATTTGATATTCGGGTTTAAGGTGTGCCAGTCTTCGATAGCAGGAATGATACCCATTTCGATAACCTCATCACGTAACTTGCAGAGGTGCTTGTAACTGTTTTCCAGCTCTTCTTCTTCGATAGGGGTGCCTTCCACCTGCTTGTAGCTGATGCCGTTTTTAGTGATGGAGGTTTCCATCGCCATCATGATGTGGTTGAATTTTCCATCGGAAACGTAGGTTCCGGCAGGCCACCGGAAAGGTGCACCGCCCATAGCGGCAGCGATCATTTCGATAGAAAGATAGGCCGGACTTTGGAAAGAAGAACGTCCGCGCAGGTCGATAATGTGCTTTCCGCCTTGAATAACACGTTGCTTGATAGCATCCCATTCGGTTTGCGGCAGGCGGGTAGTACCGATCCAGTTGATCAACGTATCGCCATCGACTGTAGTTGTTGAAGCAAATACGGCCATTTGCTCTCCGTGACCACCATATGTACGGCAGTTTTGTATTTTTGAAGCAGGTATTTTGAAGAACTTCACTAACTCATTTTGCAGACGGGTACTGTCCAATGCTGCAAGTGTAGAGACTTGTGAAGGCTTCAATCCTGAATAAAGCAAGGTGATCAGGCCGGTAATGTCGGCCGGGTTGAATACTACCACTACGTGTTTCACGTCCGGGCAGTACTGGCGGATGTCTTTACCGAACTGGGCGGCAATCTCGGCATTGCCTTTCAGCAGATCTTCTCGCGTCATACCGGCTTTACGGGCTGCACCACCGGACGATACGATATAAGCTGTACCGGTCAGCGCCTCCTTTATATCGGAGGTATAGGTGAGATTGACCCCTTCGAATCCGCAGTGGTATAACTCTTCGGCTACACCTTCCAGTGCCGGGGCGTATGGGTCATACAAGCAGATGTTGGGAGTTAATTTCATCATCATGGCGGTTTGTGCCATATTGGAGCCAATCATTCCGGCGGCTCCTACAATCGTTAATTTCTCGTTGGTTAAGAATTCCATAATCTTATCTGTTTTTTGTAAATGAATATACTGTTTCTCTATTGATGATACAAAGATAACGACTTATCAGCCAGATTGTTCATTGAAAAAAGTTTTAGCTGATAATGAAAAGTTATATTGGGAGGGGAGATATGATTGAAATAAACTATCTTTGCAGTGATTTAGAAGTTAGGAGTTGGAAGTTAGAAGCTATGCAGCATATGTGAACGTTGTTACGCTGAAAGGATTCTTGTTTCCGGTTATCGGCTCCTAACTGCCAACTCCTAACTTCTAACTTCTAATTACTAACTGCTGAATAATTATGTCCATTGAATTAGGAAAGTTCAACCGTCTTGAGGTTGTGAAAGAGGTTGATTTTGGAATGTATCTGGATGGGGGTAACGAAGGGGAAATCCTGTTACCTGCCCGTTATGTACCCGAAGATTGCCAGATAGGAGATGTATTGAATGTGTTTCTTTATCTTGATAGTGAAGAGAGATTGATTGCCACGACATTGACCCCTCTCGTACAGGTCGGTGAATTTGCTTGTTTGGAAGTGGCATGGGTCAATCAGTTTGGAGCCTTTCTCAACTGGGGGTTGATGAAGGACTTGTTTGTGCCCTTTAGCGAGCAGAAGATGAAAATGCAGGTTGGTAAGAAATATATCGTTCATGCCCATCTGGATGATGAAAGTTATCGTATTGTGGCTTCCGCTAAGGTGGATCGTTATCTTTCGAAAGAACAAGCAGAGTATCAGCCGGGTGAAGAGGTGAATATTCTGATTTGGCAGAAGACGGATTTAGGCTTTAAGGCTATTATAGAAAACAAGTTCGGCGGATTGCTTTATGATAGTGAAATCTTTCAGCCTTTGCATACCGGTATGGTGCTGAAAGCATATGTAAAGCAAATACGCGAGGATGGCAAGATAGACTTGGTACTTCAGAAACCGGGATTTGAAAAGGTGGATGATTTCTCGAAGACTCTGCTGGAATATATCCGTGAGCACGACGGGTATACACCTCTGAATGATAAGAGTCCGGCAGATGATATATACGCTGCTTTCGGCGTTAGTAAAAAGACATTCAAGAAAGCGGTGGGCGATTTGTATAAAAAACATTTGGTTGTGCTGCAGGAAGACGGTATCCGGTTGGCATCTTCCTAACTGCAATAGGGAAATCCCTATATACGAATATAGATAATCATTAGGGTGGGGAGTTTCCTCACCCTATTTTTGTGGTATAAGAAAACACGGAAGTTGAATTACTTAAATGTATATAGGATATGAAAAAGATACATGTTTTATGGATGTTATTGTTTCTGGTGTTGAGCACAAGTTGTGCTTCTATGAACCGGTTGATGAAAGTGCAGGAGGGTATGAGCAGACAGGAGATCTCAAAGATTTTCGGGACACCGGAATACCGCCGTTTTGACAGAGGAATGGAAGAGTGGGAATATCGAAGCCTGTCTCTTATTTCGGGAGAGTATAAGGTGGTGGTGATAACGTTTGAGGATGGAAAGGTTTCGGGTATGAATACATTTACAACGCGGGATTTCCCAGAACATCCTTTGCCACCGGCACCTTGCATACATTAAAAATGGGATGTTTTCCTAAAAAAGTTTCACTTTTAAGATATAGGTTATGAAAAAGATACATACTTTTGGCATTCTGTTGTTGATGATGATGCTTGTCGGCTGTGTCACTGCCGGTGCCGGGTTTACGAATGAACAATTGTCCGGTATCCATAGGGGGATGACACTGGAACAGGTTAAGGAGGTACTCGGAGCGCCTGCTTACAGGAGTTTTGATGATAAAGGCGAAGAATGGGAATTCCGTGTAATGGTACTCTCCGGATGGTCGGTTGTCCGGGTACGCTTTGTGGATGGTAAAGTGACGGAGATGAAATCTTATTTGGAGAGAGACAAGGATTGCCATACCAGAACGGAGAATAATAAAATAGAAAAGATATGATACGCAAATTGATACTTGGTTTTTGTTTTCTGCTGGCAATGCTTCCGGCAAGTGCTTTCTCTTTGGAGGGGCTCTCTGTTGAAAGCCCAAGAGAACAAGTGGTGGTATTTATTGATGGGAAGCAGGTGTGCCGGCCTACATATAGTTGTTTTATCGCTAACCTGCATGGTGGCAGTTATCGGGTGGAGGTATATGCCGTCCGTCGTGGAAACCGCTTTGAAAGAGAGAACTTATTGTTTGATGAGCGTGTTTATTGTTCGGGTAGGGAGGTGAAGGAGATAGTTATCGATGGTCCGGACAGACCGGAACACAGACCGGGCAGGCCGGATAAACCCGGACACCGGCCAGATGGTTTCAATTCCAGGGAGCCGGTGATGAGCGACAGCTCTTTCAATCAGTTCATGAGCTCATTGAAAAAGCAGCCTTTTGAATCCGACCGTAACGCTTTACTTGACAATGCATTGATAAATTCGTATTTTACTACCGACCAATGTATACGGTTATTGGAATTTTATACATTTGACAGTGAAAAGAAACCGTTCCTTAAGAAAATATATCCGAGGATTGCCGATAAGGCGAATTTCTTCCGGGCGTTGGATAAACTGACCTTTAGCTCGGATAAGGAGGAGGTAAATCAGTTTATAAAGGTATATCATGAGAATAATAACTAAAAGACTTACTGATTATGAAACGAATTATTTTAATATTATTTGCCATCGGGATAACTGCCATGAGCAGTGTGAGTATGGCCGCTATGAGTAATAGCAGAGTTCGTAAGGAGACGCGTTTCCTGACAGATAAGATGGCGTATGAACTGAACTTGAATACTGCCCAGTATAATGATGTCTACGAAATCAATTTCGATTTTATCTATTCCATCCGCTATCTGATGGATGACGTGATACGTGGATACGAATGGGCGTTGGATGATTATTATAATTATCTGGATGTACGTAACGACGACTTGCGCTGGGTATTGAGCGATGCGCAGTATCGCCGTTTTCTGCAAGCCGATTATTTCTATCGTCCGATCTATGCAAGTGGTGGCGGATGGAATTTCCGTGTCTACATTACTTATACCAATCGTAACTATTTCTATTTTCCGAAACCCTACCATTATCGTAGCTATTCGGGAGGACACTACCGGACGCATTTTCACAATGTAAGCTATTATCGCGGAAGGTATAACCATAGTTATTATAGAGGAAATTATAGCGTGAGAAATGATCGGGTGTATCATACGAATCGCCGCTCCGATTTCGGCTCGGTAAATATTCGTCCGAATACAAGCACAAGACCGAGTTCAAGACCGGGTACAACAACCACTCGTCCCAGTGTGTCTACTCGTCCGAGCACCGGTACAACACGTCCGAGCACGGGAACGAGTAGCCGTCCGAGTACTACTACCCGTCCGAGTAATGCCTCTTCGTCATCATCGAACCGGAAGAATTCGTCAAGTAGCCGAAGGGAAAATAACAGTTCGGGCAGCAGTACACCGGTAAATAGTGACACAAATTCTGGAAGTAGCAGGCGCAGTAGCAGTTCTTCAACAAGCCGGACAACTACATCTCCAAGCAGTAGTAGCTCTAACTCCAACCGTAGTACTACCCGTAGCAGTACTCGTAGCAGTTCGGTTTCCAACGGACAATCCAGTCGCGGTTCTTCTGCTTCAAGCTCTTCTTCCAGCAGTAGCAGCCGGAGAAGTTCTTCTTCAAATTCTTCCGAACGGGGAAGCAGTTCGTCAAGAAGATAACTAATTCTAATATATGTGTACGGACCTAAGTGCCCGTTTAGGTAAAGGAGCCCATCGTTTCAATAGGAAGAAACGATGGGTTTCATCTTATTGGCACAATGTGTTCCATCCGGTTGGAACAATGTGTTCATCTGGATGGAGCAAATGGTTTCAATACGTTGAAACTAATCCGGAATCTAATCTTCCGGGGGTATAGGCAACTATAAACGGTCATTCGTATAATAATATCTGCTAAATATCGTTATTCTATAAAGTTATGGAACGTTTAAAGACATTTACAGATAAACGAGGAAGTCTGACTCTTCTTGAAGTAGGTCAGGATATACCTTTTGAAGTGGCACGTGTATATTGGATATATGATGTGCCACAAGGGGAAGAGCGTGGCAAGCATGCTAATAGGGTGTCATATCAATATCTGGTTGCAGTGAGCGGGAGTATTGATGTGTGCTTGGAGGATGTGAATGGACGAAAATATTACCATTTAGATTCTAAATCGGAAGGGTTATTGGTACCTCCTGCAACTTGGAATGAGTTAAGTAATTTTTCCTCCGATGCAGTTTTAATGGTATTGGCTTCTCATTCTTATTGTCAGCAAACTTATATAGTTTTTGGACTTTATAAAACAATGATTTAGTTTATGCTTGAATCGCTACATATTGTCCGTTATACAGCAGAGCAAAACGGGGTTTGGGATGACTTTGTTGTTAAGGCGAAAAATGGAACTTTTTTGTTTATGCGCGATTATATGGATTATCATGCTGATCGATTCGTTGATTATTCACTAATGTTTTATAAAGGAAAACAGTTGTTGGCTTTATTGCCGGCGCATATTGCGGGAAAGGTTTTTGGCACTCATGCAGGATTAACTTATGGGGGCTTTCTCATTTCTTATCAGGTTACTGCAGATGTAATGATAGAAATGTTTCGTATGCTGTGTCGTTATTTGAAAGAAAACACAGAGGCCGACAAAATCTTATATCGTGTTATTCCATATATTTATCATGCTTATCCTTCTGAGGAAGATTTATATGCGCTATTTCGTTTGGAAGCCCGCTTGACAGAACGAAAAATTTCTTCTGTTGTTTTATTGAGTGCGGGAATACCTTTTCGGAAATTACGAGTACGGAAACTTAAACAAGCACAGAAGGGAGGGGTAACAATTTGTTCGGATAGCGCTTATGAACTGTTTTGGCCTATTTTAGAAAGAAATCTACTTGAGTGCCATGGGGCTAATCCTGTACATTCTCTTGAGGAAATTACTTGTTTGCACAGTCGGTTTCCTGAAAATATTAGACTTCACCGAGCGGTTAATGAAGAAAAGGAAACACTGGCAGGATGTGTAATGTATATAACAGATAATGTCGCTCATGTACAATATATTGGTTCTACTGAGCAGGGGCGGAAACAAGGAGCACTTGATCTGCTGTTTGATAAATTGCTTCATGAACATTATATAGATAAAAAATATTTTGATTTTGGAACTTCGGTAGAAAATGGAGGGCGATATCTAAATGAAGGATTAATATTTCAAAAGGAAGGTTTTGGTGGTCGTGCTGTTGTATATGATGTATATGAACTTTGCTTAAATTCGATATCTGATGATTAAATATTTTGAGTTACAGCGTGTCAGTAATTCTTTTGAACCGAATGTATCTGAAGCTATAAATCGTGTAGTTAAGTCCGGTTGGTATCTTCAAGGAAAAGAGAATATTGCTTTTGAAGAGAGTTTTGCCAAATATTGCGGAGCGGACTATTGTGTTGGTACAGGGAATGGGATGGACGCTTTGACCCTCATTTTCATGGCTTATCAGAGTCTGAATGTAATGCAGGCAGGAGACGAAGTGATCGTTCCTGCTAATACGTGTATTGCTACGATTATCGGTGTACTTCGCGCCGGACTTAAACCTGTGTTGTGTGAACCTTTATGGGAAACATGTAATATTGATCCTAATCGTATAAAAACGTTGATAACTTCACGTACACGAGCTATTCTTCCGGTTCATCTTTATGGGCGGTGTGCTGATATGAATCCTATTTTGGAGATTGCCCATCATTATCATCTGAAAGTAGTAGAAGATGTGGCGCAGGCACATGGAGCTGTTTATGAGGAGAAACGTGCCGGACATTTAGGGGATGCCGCTGCGTTTAGTTTTTATCCCTCTAAAAATTTGGGAGCATTGGGAGATGGAGGTGCAGTTGTTACTGATGATGAAGAGTTGGCCGTGTTGGTACGCTCACTGGGAAATTATGGTTCTTCTGCTAAATATGTGCACCCCTACAAAGGTATTAATAGTCGTCTCGACGAGTTACAGGCTGCTATTCTTTCTGTGAAATTACCACGACTTGATCATGATAATGAACGTCGTAGATGTATTGCTCGCAAATATATGGATGAGATTCAAAACGACTTGTTGACTTTACCCCAGATTGATAGGTGGGAGCAGTCAGTTTTTCATATATTTCCTGTTTTTTCTCCTTATCGTGATCGTTTGCAAGCATTTCTAACAGAAGAGGGAGTACAGACTCTTATTCATTATCCGATACCTCCACATAAGCAAAATGCTTTGGCTGAATACAGTTTTCTGTCATTGCCGGTAACGGAAAGAATACATCGTGAAGAACTAAGTCTACCGCTATCTCCATTGATGACGGATGAAGAGGTAGAACAGGTAATTGTAGCGCTAAACAAGTTTGTATAAGGAGCATCTCTAGTGCGTTTTCCAAAAATCAATATATTGTTGAGCTACTTTTATATGATCATGATGCTTTTTTACATATTCGATGCTCTGTGCCGATAGCTTTGGAATTTGTTCTTTATTCAATACGATGTATTCTAATTTTTGGAAAATATCTTCTTCGGAGGGATATACATTGATAATGGGGCGTAGCTCTTTTTCATTTATTATTTCATAATTTTCTTCTTCTCCACCGCCCAGCACAATCACTCCTTTTGCCATGGCCAATAATGAATTCATAGAAGGAGTATATGAGTAGAGTTGGTCTAATAGTATATCAGCTTCATCCATCAGTTGTTGGTATTGGGCATAAGGAATATCTATTGCTTCAGAAATACGGCATTGATTAGGATATTTTTTTTGTATTTCTTTTAGTATTGGATACATGATGTCGGTTCCTTTAAGTTCACTTCTGGCAGATTGAATACCAATGAAGAAATTTATTTTGTCAGGGACAGTTCTTATTCGACTTACCGTATTTGATAGATTAATAGGTAGTGGAATGAAAGTAAGTTTCTCAGGGAAGAAAGGAACATAAGATTCATAATATTCCCAAAGACAGGCGATAATGCCATTACATGTTTCAGCTATTTCTTTGTTAGCCTTTACTGTTCCGCCTTGTAAATTCTCATATAAATCTGCTTTGTTGGCTTCAATGTCGCGAAAGCGGTCTCCTACTTTAAAGTCAGAATAACGGAATATGTTAGTTTCCATACAGGCTTTTACGTAAAAATGATCTGTACCAAAGGCTCCCATAAATACTTTTTTGTTGTATTTCCGTAGATATCTGTATATAGGTAGTGTACGTTCTGAACGCAAACGCAAAAAATAAGGATTAATGATTTGTACAACGTCATATCCTCTGAAACGATGTAAGTTTTTTAATATTCTCATTAGACAAAATAATCCTTGAATAAAGGAATCATCTTTACGTGTAATGGAAATATCACGTGGGTAATTTTTCCAACCATTCCCATCAGAAGCAACACATACCTCATGCCCCAAAATGCGTAATCCTTGGGCAAGTGTCCAATGTAGTCCACTAAAATCACCTATAAGTAAAATTTTCATAAATGCAAAAATAAGTTTATTATTATTCTTGTAATGGAATACTTCCATGAATATTTCTTTGCTGGTAATGGGAGGTATTTCATTTGTACCAATTCTTTTATATTTTGGCGTATGGAAGAATATGTACATTGATTATGATATAATTGGAGGATATAATCGATGGTTAAAAAATGTATTCTTCGTTGTAACGCATTTTGTTGTAATAAAGATGCTGTGGATGCGCTTTCAAGAAATTCTCTTAATGACGTAAGTATCAACCGGAAATCATGAATGCGTTTTAGACAATAAGAATTATCTTGTTTATGTAAAATTGAATGAGGATTTTGATAATAAGCGTATACAATTAGGTTTGTGATAATAGTGGTTTGGGCATGAAAATAAGCTTTAGCAATAAATGCTTCATCTTCATGATAGGTGTTTTCTGAAAATACAAGTCTATGATTCAAGAGCCATTCTTTTAGGAAAAAATGTCTCCAAGCTGATCCCATAAAGTTGTATTTATTCATAAATGCAGCTCCTGTCGGATAGACTTTGTTCTCTATTTTCTTATTTTTTTTAGGCGTTTCATTGGAATGAGAAACTTGTTGATATCCAAAAGAAAGTATATCCGGATGGTGTGATGTGAGGAGGGATATGCATTGTAATAAAGTATTGGGAAATAAATAGTCGTCAGCATCTATAAATAATAGGTATTTACCTTGAGCTTTACGAATACCAATATTACGGGCTCCTCCCAATCCTTTTCCCTCATCGTCTGCAATAATCACTTCATAATCTTCTGTTTCCATTCCTTGATTATGAATGGAAATAAGACAACGATCTAACATGTTTTTATTTGCCTCACCATAAAAGGGAATGATTATACTCAACTTTAACTCCATGTTGCAAAAATAGCGATTATTTTATATTATACCATAGGTATTATATAAAACAATGGATTCTTTAGTGGGAAATCAAAAACATATATGCTAAAATCACTATCTTTGTCTATCAAACATATTGTAACATCATTTATATACTTGGTTTGTAAAATTAGAATAAATTTTTATTTTGAATGATAGAAAAACAGTCGACTTATCGTCAAATATTTAAAGCTACCAGTATCTTTGGTGGGGTACAGGTTTTTAATATATTGATAAGTGTTATAAAGTTAAAGGTGGTTGCTGTTCTTTTAGGTCCTGGAGGTATCGGACTCTTGGGTATGTTGAATTCTACGTTGGATGTTATAAAAACAATTACGGGTTTGGGGCTAAGTTCAAGTGCGGTAAAAGAAGTCTCACAAGCAGCTGGAAGTGGTGATGTACTTAAGATTTCGTCTGTATTAAAAGCATTACGGCGTTGGTTATATCTAACAGGCATATTCGGTTTTTTAGTGACATTGGCTCTTGCTCCTTATCTTAGTCAATGGACCTTTGGCAATGCTGATTATACCTGGTCATTTGTTTGGCTTTCTGTGGTTTTGTTTTTGGCGGCATTGAGCTCCGGTCAGATGGCTGCATTACAAGGGTTGCGTAGAATTAGTTATATGGCTAAATCGGGAATGCTCGGCTCATTAATTGGGTTATTGCTTTCAATACCACTTTTCTTTTTCTTTTCCTATGAAGGAATTGTGCCTTCAATTATCATTTCGGCTATTTGTACATTGGTGTTGTCTTCTTTTTATGCTCGTAAAATAAAAACCTTAAAAGTGTCACAGACATTTCAAGAATCATTGAGACAAGGTGCCGAAATGGTTAAGTTAGGTATTGCAATGATGTTTAGTGGTGCTATGGCAATTATTGCAGGATATCTTTTGAAAGCATATATCACTCAGAATGGTGGTATCGATGATGCGGGTATATTCCAATCTGGGTTTTCAATAGCTGAAGGGTATTTTGGATTGATATTTACTGCAATGGCGACTGATTATTATCCGCGTTTAGCAGCAGTAAACAATAATAATATAAAAGTGAAGGATGAAGTAAATAAACAAGCTGAAATGGGACTTTTGTTAGCTTTCCCAATTATTATTATAGCATTGTTTTTAATGCCTGTACTTATTAAAATATTGTATTCAGCTACTTTTATGGATAGTGTCTTATATGTAAACTGGGCAATGTTAGGGAATATTTTTTAAATAGGTTCTTGGACTATGGGTTATGTTTTGATCGCTAAGGGGAAAAGTAAAATTTTCACTTGTACGGCTATCTTTTTTAATTCTATATATCTTTTTCTGAATATTGTTGGATATAACTACTTAGGAGTCGAAGGGATAGGGATTGCCTTTTTTATTTATTATATTATTCATTTTTTAGGAATGTATCTCATTTGTTATCGATTGTTCGGGATTAGATATCATAAATGTTTCTGGAATTTATTTTTGGTGGTTTTATTTTTGGCTATTATCGCTTTTTATATGCAATCTGTTGAAAATGTTTGGATCAAATATACGTCTGCCCTCCTTTTATTGTCAATAAGTTTATATGTGTCTTATGACCAAATTAATAAAAGAATAAATATATTTCAATTAATATCTAAAAAGATAAATAGAAAATGAAATTGATTTGTAACAAAATATGTGGTTTGGCTTCAGCTTTAGTTCATGTGAATTGGTTTAAAACAATTTATATTAATTTTCGGATGTTGCCATTGAAAGATGCTATGAAGTTGCCAATTATTATTTGGGGTAGGTGCCGTCTTGCTTTGAGGGGGGGGAGGATAGTGTTTGAAGTACCCATAAGGAGAGGCATATTGAAAATAGGATATCGTTATGAAGATTTTTATTTTAAAGAACCTTCTCAGGTTAAAATCCATGGAACGTTTATTTTAAGAGGAGAAGTTTGGTTTGGTTCTTCAATTCAGTTATTGGTAGACTCCGGGGGGAATTTGACAATGGGACAATTGTCAAGTATGGGGTCCTACGCTTCTTTAATATGTACCAAGAGCGTTTCGTTTTCAGATTATTCGCGTGTTGGGAGCTTTTCTTCGATATCAGATAGTAATTATCACTACATGAAAAATGTCAACGATAATTCTATCTTACCTTTTAGTAAAGCGGTATGGATAGGTGCCCGAAATTATATAGGCTCGAGAGTAACTTTTTTGCCAGGTACCATAACACCGGATAACATAACGATAGGTTATGGGTCTGTGTGCAATAAAGACTATAGGAATATAATTCCTGAAAATTCTATGATAGCCGGTGTACCGGCAAAATTGGTCAAAGAAAATATTGTGAGAATATTCGATTTTGAAAAAGAGAAGAGAATAACAACCTTTTTTGCTGAATCTGGCAATGATATTTATTATGATGATATTTAATTGGCAACGTACTGTCCGCATATAAGCGTACATGTGTTCATTATCGTACATATTAGATTCTTGAGTAATATCTGATAACCAGTGTGTTATCGCTTTGCATATTATTTGCATTTATACGCATGAAGACAAGCATCAAAAAAAGAGTAGAAAAAAACAGAAAATGATGCAACCTTTGAATGAATAGATACGTCTAATGTATAAATGGGAAAAAGTTTAACTAAATAAATAGATACGATTATGAAGGCAACGGTATTTTTCAGAATGATTGTTTTGGCAGCTATGGCAGTTATGGGCATTACAAATGCAGAGTTGAAAGCTCAGGAAGAAAACTTCGTAACTAATGAAATTAAAGATGGTGATCTTGTTACTTCAAAAGTGATTTATAGAATGGATGGTTCTCTTTACAGACATATGAAATACGATTTTTCTTATGATAACCAAAAGAGAATGACTGCTAAAGAAGCATTTAAATGGGATGGAAGTCGTGATAAATGGATGCCTTATTTTAAGATAACTTATTTATATGGCGGTAATGAAATAACTATGGAATACGCCCGCTGGAATGAACGTCATAAAGCTTACATTGATTCGGTAGAGAAAAGTGTTTATGAACTTAATGCAGATAATATGCCGGTGGCATATGTAAATTACAAGTGGAATGAAGCTGGGAAAGACTGGAGCTTCAATGCTTTGAATAAATGCGACAATGATTTTGAACTGATGGCTATTGCTTATTAAACTATATTGTAATAAAAATAGAAAGAAATGTCAGGCTTCGTGTTTCCGAAAGGTTACACGAAGCCTTTTTATTATGGAATTATAATTTTAAGCGTGGTACAAGATCCACCATTATATACACGTATTAAATAAAATCCTTTAGCTAAACCATCTGTTGGCAGAATAAAATAACTTTCGGATGGATAAATCGTATTCGTGACAATGATTTGTCCGCTGACAGAAAGAACTTCTACCTTATTTATATTTTCTCCTTTCAAAGTTAAGTAACCGTCGCGGGGATTACCGAATATTTGAATTCTGTTTTTGGCGGTGACTTCCTGATGACCGCTTCCTGTTGTTTGCCCTAACATCAAGGTTGTGATGATCGGATCATGGTCGGAACAACGGTATGGGTCCGGAGAATAATCTGCAGCATATTTATAACCGAATTTACTTTGTTCGTCTGCGTTAATATGCCAGGGGAATGCATCTGTTACTTGTTTACTCATGCTGATAGAAGCAATTGAATGATCCAGATAACCGGTAGCTCCGTTATAAACATAGCTATAATCCCGGGGAGAGAATTGTTCGAGCAGATTTATCAAAGAAGCGTTTGTTAATATTCGGATGGGGTCTTCTTTGGAGTATGCGTTTAAATCACCCAATATCAATATATCCGGATCCTCGTAATAGCTGATCAGGGCATTCAATTCATTGACGAGTGTACGAGCCTCGGATTGCCGTTGAATATTTGAGCTTCCTTGCCCGTCGTATTGATCGGCATTGCTGCCGTTACCGCTTGACTTTGATTTGAAGTGATTTAATGAGATTATCAATCTTTCCTGATTCTCTTTCAGATCAAAAGCTTGTGCCACATGGCGGAGTTTAAGGTACGAGCCGATGGTACGGAATTCTTTGTAGGGTGTTATTTTGTTTGTATTGTAAACAAATACATTTTTAGTGTAGGTACTTTCGTGGCTATCTCCGCTATCTATATAAGCATATTTATCCGTCCCGTCTGCTTCATTTAGTCCGTTTACTATATCTTGTACGGCCGTTCTTCCTTCACCAACCTCGCAAAGAGCGTATATATCTGCATTCATGGCTTTAAGGGCAGTAAGGATTTTTGTACGTTGCCTTGTGAACTCGGCTTGATTGGCTGCACCATATTGGGAATTCCATAAGGAGCTGTTCGATATATAAAAATTTAAGTTGAAACTGGCTATTTTTAAATTGTACGGTGACCCTGTTTCTTTGGGATGAAGGGTGCGTTCATTGCCGGTAAAAGTTGGGACTGTTTTAGGAATAATGGTATAGACACCTTTGTCTACAGATACTGTTCCCGTAAGATTGGTGACTTGCTGTCCTGTACGGTAAAAAGCGGTTTTATCGGTCTTTAGAGATAGGATGCGTTCGGGGAAATTATTCAGCCATTGGGTGTACATCTCTTTTCCCGGAATATTTTCTTCGGTTGCCGACTGTATGCGTTCTGCTGCCAGTGTTAAGATACCGTTAGAGTTTAATTTCCGTGTATCGGTGATGGTCAGTTGATTGATGATAGTTACTTCTTTTCCATCCAGACTGGTGCTGAAATTGTCAGGAAAGATCACTTTTTGTTGGGCGAGCAGGATACCCGGTAGAAGGGTGATGAGTAGGAGTAATCTTTGCTTCATATACTTGTCTTTTTTAGTTTATGAAGCAAAGATAACTGATATTATTGATTATTCGATTGCTTTTCCTTTGTAGAAGTCGAGAATCTTGGTGCGGAACAAGTAGTCATATTTTGCCTGTATTTTGTCTGATAATGATTTTGTTAAATTTTGTTTGGCTTCATTGTATTCCACAAAAGTAGCTTTCCCGTTATCGAATTTCTCACTCATCAGACGGAAAGATTCTTCATTGGCAGTAACGGCTGCCATACTGCTATTGAATTTACTTTCGGCAGCTACAGCGTTGTACCATGCCTGTTGAATCTCTTTGTAAAGCACCTTCTTGGTGTTGTCCAGTTGCAGGGCAAGGTTGGTTTGCTGCAGCCGGGCACTGCGAACGCGGTTACGGGTAGCCAAGCGGTTGAATAATGGCACACTCAGATTGAATCCGATGCCCTTATTCAGATTATTTTTCAGTTGGGAACCGAAGCTGTGTTCGGCAGAACCGTTCAATGTATAGAAATTTGTTCCTATACTTGCTCCGAAAGAAAGTTGTGGATAATAATTACTTTGAGCTATGCGTATGCTTTTTCCGCTTCCTTCCAAGCGGAATTGCGCAGCTCGGATACCGGGTTTATTGCTCAATGCTTCCGTATATATATCGTCCGGCGCTGTCAACGGAGCGAAGTTTACTACAGTATCAGGTTGTGCGAGTGTAAATCCTTCGGGGGTAGGCAGTTCCAATAACTGACTTAGATCCAGCAGAGCCAGTTGGTAATTGTTTTCAGCTTGTACCAGGCTCATTTCGTCTTGTGCCACACGGGCTTTAGCTTCGGCTACTTCGGCAGACGAAGCCTTTCCTACTTCGGCAAGGCGGATGATACGTTTGCATTGTTCTTTACTGAGTTCCGTCTGGCTGGCTGCTACCTTACTGAGTTCCATATTGAACAAAACCTGTAGATAAGAGGAAGTTACATTGATAGCAATGTCCTCCTTAGCCTTGTTCAGGTCTTCGATTGCCGCTTTAAGGTTCAGTTTGGAAAGTGCATACTGATTGGGCAGTTGCAGTCCGGTGAACAACGGAACATTGGTATTAAGTCCGAATTGTGTACTGCCACTGTTTACATCACTGTATGTATTGTCTTTGGGTGACTGCGAACGTCCCCAGCTCCAATTTTGTCCTGCCGAACCGCTCAGATTCGGCAGCCTTGCCCATTTTGCCGTATTTACTTCTATGGCATTTTGTTCAGCTTCATTGGCTGTCTGCTGGATCTCAATATTGTGT
>ERZ860388.1427-NODE-1427-length-15600-cov-3.088775_pt1 | contig 15600 bp, 9 predicted proteins | sample MGYA00509978_ERZ860388 | MGnify/ENA primary metagenome ERZ860388 (study PRJEB30046, sample SAMN00715225) | human gut metagenome | study: EMG produced TPA metagenomics assembly of the A metagenome-wide association study of gut microbiota in type 2...
GGGCGATCGAACAAGATTATTCCTTGGATAAATATGAGGAAGAATTGGAAAAGATAGTTCGCCAACCTCGAAATTATACCCCTTATATCGTAGCGATCGGAGCAGGATTCGCTTGTGGAGGTTTCTGTAAGTTATTTGGAGGAGACTGGATCGCGTTCTTGTTAACCTCGATCTGTACTTTTATCGGTTTCAGGGTGCGTGCCCGTTGTGTAGAGGCTGGCCTTAACGCCTACATGGGGATCGCTCTTGCCGCCTTTATTTGTACTTGTCTAGCATATGCCTCATCTTTTCTGGGAATATCCGGTACTCCGTATCTCCCATTACTGGCTTGTGCCCTATTCATCGTACCGGGCGTACCTTTGATTAATTTTGTAGACGATATGATCGATAATCACTTGCTGGTCGGTATTACCCGTGCCGCAAACACGGTGATGATGGTAGCGGCAATGACTTTCGGTATCGCTTTCGCCTTGCGCCTGCTCGTGATGAACGACGTATCGATCGACCATAAATTCAGCGAACTAAGCATGGTCCCGCATGATCCGTATTACGTATATGCGATAGCGGCCGCCATATCCGCCGTTGGTTTCTCCATGATATTCAATATCCAACGCCGTTTATTATGGGTGGTTGCTTTAGGCGGTATTATCGCCGTATGCATCCGGAACTTCGTGAACTTCGAGCTGGGCTATGGTCCCGTGATCGGCTCATTTATGGGAAGTTTCGTTGTCAGCCTGATCGCAGTGAAAGCGGTTCATTGGTTCCATGTACCGAACCATGTATTGACGATCCCTTCTGTTATCCCAATGATCCCGGGAGTATTGATGTATCGCTCGTTATTAGGTTTTATCAACCTTCACGGGGTGATCGGCGAGGTTACGAACGCCTTCTCCAATGGTATTAACTCCGCCCTCATCATCCTTTGTATCTCTTTAGGCGTAGCCGTCCCCAATATCTTCGCCCGTCGTTACATCGCCAAAGACCGCCAACGTTATCTGCAAGAGGAGTTGGAGAAACGCAGGCAAAGAGGTAAGTTTATTGAGTGGTGAGTGAAGCTTTTTTGGAGTTTACAGCAGCGTGACTGTTCAAGTTTCCCACCGGATCCCTTTTACCCGCCACACCCCAAATAAGGTAGGCGAAATATCTTTTAGACGGAGCGGGGGGGGAGAGGGGGATTCTCTACAATATTTTCAGGACATTCCTTCATGACATCAAGGAAATTCAGCTGCCTAATATGTATATTCTTTCTATTACATTTTTCCCTATATGCCTCTTCTGAATTAAAATACAACTCCGAAAAAATTTCGTCTAACTCCAACTTGTATTGTTCAACATTGAAATTTCCTTGCTCTAAAGAAGAAAGAATCATACCAACCAAAGTCTCAACTTTGATACGTACATCATCTTTGGGATAAATAAATGGTATCTTCTTAATATAATTAGCTGAGTTATTTGTAGAAGGATTTATCACATTTATAAGTTTTGAACATACGCCAGAATTGAAGAATCCTAACAGATAATTTGTCCATGAGTCATCTTTAGGAAACACGCCTACTATTGACTGGTCAAAGAGTCTTCCATCAATAAGCGTGCCCGTCAACTTCGATGAACGTATCATCGGTATAGCTATTCCCTTTTTAAAATAGAAAGTAGAATTCTGGAACCGGCATTTCTTGCTACTACGATACTCCTTGATAGCTTGGGTAGACCAATCCATAAACCACTGATTAGGTTTCAGATATTCTATATTCCCCCCCTTTACAATTGGGACGAGACATCGTGAAGTTTCTATTCCGTTTGTCTTTTCAAACTCTGTAAGCTCAGTATTTCTTATCTCCTCGCTTTTAGCGCATAAATATTTCTTGGCATTCTTAATAGAATCATTTAATGGATGTAGATACTTTTTGTCATTGCCCGAATAGAAGCCGGTTACACAATCCGCAATATCTCCAATCTTTGCAAAGAACTCATCATTTATGAGGTCTATCATTTTTTTATCCGCATTGAACATAAAAGCAGATCCTACTCCATTATATACTTCCCTCTGTGATACAATCCTTTTTATACCGGCATTAGTATTCTCCAAGTCCTCTACGGTTTTGAAGTTTGTTCTAATAGCCATGTGATTCTCTAGATTCTTGCTTGTATCTGATGATTTCACGAGCGTTATAATACACAAATTAGCATATCCAAAATTGACACCCGGAAAAAATGAGGACGGGAATAACACTATTTCTCGAATTTTGGTATTAGTCAACAAAAACTTTCTAATAGCTAAATGGCGATGCAAAGACAAGAATGTATCTGGGATAATGAAGCTCAACTCCCCATTTTCATTCAGACAACGGATACACGCATATAAGAAAAGGGTGTAGCTTTCTTTCGTATATATGTCAGCGTACAAACTATGTAACATCGCTTTCTTCTTATCATCATTACGTGCTCCATAGGGAGGGTTACCAATAATCTTGTCATACCGCAAACTACACGATACCACATCCTTGTCAAGTAGTGTATCTGTTTCTCGAATATTAATATTGCTCTCACCTCTATATTTGTCACGTAAAGCTTTTGCGGCAATTGGATTTAGCTCAAAAACGCTTATGTTAGAATAAGGTGACTTTTCAAGGATTTTATCGACAAAAACCCCATCTCCACCACATGGCTCTAAGATCGAGTCTTGTTGCTGGAAATGAAGCATATTCGTCATATAATTAAGAATCGGATTTGACTTTGTATAATATGCTTGATAAGTTAAGTTACTGTTCATACTCTTTACCAAATAAGATAACTTTGAAGTTTATTTTTAATAACCATTTCACTCATTTCTGGAGTAAAATCGTTCATCCAGTCAATGTTTTGCTCTATCCACAAGTGAATGTCAAAACCTGTATATTGCTGGATTTTCTGATATGTTGTAGTACCACACGACGTTTCCCACACGCCAGAGTTTTGAAGCGTTGTTAAATAATGGTTATTTTCAGCTTGACGCACAAAAATCATACATTGAAAATCTTCCGTCTCAATATTCTTATATATGCTTCCTACTAAGAGAAGTCTGTTTGTATTTCCTTTTTCATTTGATCCAAACCCACTCTTAAAATCAACAATGTATTTCTTTTGACCATCAGTAAAATGCAAATCACACTCCAACTGTATCTCGCCAGATGTCACTAGGTTCCACACCTTGTCGTAATATTTTTTTAATTGGTTTCTATCATTCGTTCCAAGCCTAAGCCCATCAATATAAGTATTGATTTCTGTTGTCAAATTCCGTTTGACCTCTGAAAACAAAGGAGGTATAAACGATCGAATATTTGTTGAAGGATAAGCGAAACACAATTTACAAAATGGCTCCCACAGCTCGCCTACGCGACGGGAAAAAGCCATATATTCGTATTCCCATACAGAATTTCTCGATTCAAGCATTACCACATCATTAGTATATGTTATCATAAGAACGCACTCAAGTATCTCATAGTTTGTCCAATGTTCGCTTCGTGCCGTTTCTATGAGAATTGACAAAAGATTGTCTTTACTTTTGACAATAGCCTTATTGAGTGCGGATGCCTTCTTCTTGTAATCAGTCGCTGAATATTGTAATGTGAGTTCGCTAAGTATTTCACTAGAACGACTCCTAAAATAACTTAACAGTTCGTTCTTTCTCGATTTTAAATCTCTTGTTATATTCATTTTTAATTTTTCTCGTCTTACTTTGTTTAAATTGTTCACGGCCATGTCCGTTACCTCTACTTGTTCTACCAACTAGCGGTTAGCTATTTCTTTTTCAGCCAAAACAACACGAATCCAGAAAAGTATCTGATTTTCGCCATATTATGGCGATACAAAGTTAAACATAAAAAGATAATATTACAGAATATCTAAAAGTTATGTACTCGAAAGTGTTTACCCTGTCCTACATCCGATAAATTCACTGATCATTCGTGGGTATTCCCGACCGTCAAAATACATATTTGTAGGTATTGCCGAGACTAATAAGATATCGGATATTTGTCTTCGTTATTAAACTATAAAAACAAATAGGAATGAAGACTATAGGAATATTCTACGGCTCGTCTACAGGAACGACGGAAGGGATCGCGAAACGTATCGCAGAGAAGCTGGGTGTGGAAGACAAAGATATTCATGACGTATCTAACGCTTCTCCCGCTGATGTAGCGCCTTATGAAATCTTGTTATTGGGCTGTTCCACTTGGGGCGCCGGAGATTTGCAAGATGATTGGGATAGTTATCTAGGGAAACTGAAAAAGCTGGACTTAAGTGAGAAAACCGTCGCATTATTCGGTTGCGGAGACTCAGCCTCTTTTAGCGACACTTTCTGTGACGCCATCGGTACGATCTATTCCGACCTGCGAAATACAGGTTGCAAATTCATTGGCGCTGTAGATGCTTCGGGATATTCATTTGACAGTTCCACCGCCTGCATAAACGGTATGTTCGTCGGACTTCCTTTGGATGAAATGAATGAAGACGATCAAACAGAAGGGCGGATCGACCAGTGGTTGGCATCTATAAGGAAAGAAGGAATTGAATAGACGCACACTTTTACATACATAACTGTTTAACCTTAATATTACAACGTTTGCGTATTCAACTTGATTGGTTTAGATTTATGAAGAGGTATGTGGGTCAAACATACCTCTTTCTTTTCATCTCAGTTTCCTGAATTGTTTCTTTATCCAAAAATAATAGCCGGTTATCGCGAAGATCGTCCCCAACAAGGAAACTAAGCAAGTCAATATACGGGTAGTCATTCCCCCCCACGAGCCGACGTGTACAGAATAAATCCATCCTCTTATCTTCCCCGATTTTGGGAGATCTTTATATAATTGGACTTCCGTAATCTCACCCGTAGCAGGATCAAAGGAGTAACGGTCGCTTCCTCTCGTATTTCCATAACGGGCCGTAGAAACCGTAGCGGAGCCATCTTGGATCGTGATTGAGTTAAAGTCCGGATAATGGCTTTTCAATGCCGATAACACCTCAGCCCATTGTGTGTAATTGGAAGAAGCTGGAGCATGATGCGCTTGAGGCGGGTTTGCACTAATACCGAAGACACTATAAAAGGCATTTCGATACCAACCAAACGACCATGTTAATCCGGTCAACGCTAAGATAAGCAGGAGCAATGCCGCATAGAATCCCCCGGAGACATGTAAATCATAGAAGAAACGGAACCAACCAGCCTTGGTCTTTACTTTCAACCGGTTTCTCAATACTTTTTTATTACGGGGATACCAAATTACGATTCCACTTATAATAATAATCGCCAAGACCAAAGTCGCATAGCCAACTATTGATTTTCCCCAAGAAAAACTTCCATCCCGTTTATACTCATCAAGTAACCAACGATGAAGACGCATCATTTTCAGGAAAAAACCTTGTCCGTCATCCATCCCGGTCACCTCCCCGGTGTAGGGATCAATAAAACCTGCGGCCTTTTTCCCCGGTAATACCAGTTGATAAGTTCGTCTCGGGTCAGACGATACCCGAATACCGTTTATTCGAACCGAATCGGGTAATTGTTGGCGCGCCGATTCTATCAAGGCGGCAGGCGAGAGAGGTTCCCCTTTTACTTCCTTTACAAAATAACGGGAAGGGTAGCCTAATTCTAATATCTCTGTCTCAAAGACGAGAATCGCCCCGGTCAGGCAGACAATCGCAATAATAATGCCAAAAGGTATCGATAGCCATAAATGTACTTTCGCAAAGAATTTTCTCATTTTCCGAATAATTGTTTAATCCCGTCATATATACCCGGAACCGCTACCGTTCCATGGTTCTCGTCGGGAAATGATTTCTGCCGCACGCGTGCAGAGTCCCATACCACAAGTCGTCTTTCCTTTTCCATCCCCACAGTAGATGTGGACACAGCCTGTCTGTTTTTCCATGGTGAAAACCTCGCTTTTTCTTTCTATGTTCATTTGTAAACAACAGGTAATTCGAAACAAGTTCGCAATCCCAAGTAAAAATTGTAAACAACGGAAAAAGGAGGGCAGATTTTATTCCGCCCCCCAAAAAGGTTTCCTGATTATTTACCGAAATATCTAGCCAGCAGACCAGCGAATGCTTTTCCGTGTCTAGCTTCGTCTCTTGCCATCTCATGCACGGTGTCATGGATTGCATCGAGATTCAGGGCTTTGGCACGTTTTGCAAGATCTGTTTTGCCAGCGGTTGCTCCGTTCTCTGCCTCTACACGCATCTGCAGATTTTTCTTGGTGCTGTCGGTTACGACTTCGCCGAGAAGCTCTGCGAATTTTGCTGCGTGCTCTGCTTCTTCGTAAGCTGCTTTTTCATAGTACAGACCTACTTCCGGATATCCCTCGCGGAATGCTACTCTGGACATTGCCAGGTACATACCAACCTCAGAGCACTCGCCCTCGAAATTGGCTCTCAGGTCTTTTTTGATATCTTCCGGAACATCGGATGCTACGCCAACTACATGCTCTGCTGCCCAGGTCAGATCCTCGCCCTGCTCGATAAATTTCTCTTTCGGTGCTTTACAGATCGGACAGACTTCCGGTGCTTCTGCTCCTTCATAAACATATCCACATACGCTGCATACAAATTTTTTCATAGTCTTTCTTTCCTTTCTTTTTGTTGTGTATTTAATTTTATCATTTCCAATTTTGTGGTTTATAACAGTTTTTTATTTTTGATATTAGTAACTGTTACTGATATTACTTTAACATAAGCTTCCCTTTTTGTCAATGCCTATTTTTAATTTTTTCTTTCTTCCTGGGGATGCTATACGTTCCCCGGGTGATTTTTGCAGTTCTCGCAGATGCCGTAAAAATTCACAGAGTAATCTTCGATCGTACCTCTGAAATTTTCCGCTGCTACGTTCTTGATTTCGCTGATGTCACGCATTGTAAGGTCTGTCACGCAGTGACATTTTCTGCAAATGAAATGGTGATGCGTGGAAGTATCTCCATCGAACCGGTCCGGGCCATCTCCTGTTGTAAGACGCTTGATCTCTCCTAATTCAGAAAGAAGAGACAGGTTCCGGTATACTGTGCCAAGACTGATATTGGGAAATTCTTTCCGTACATCGGTATAGAGCATATCTGCGGTCGGGTGATCCTTTCGTCCCTGAAGGCAGACTTTGATGCTTTCTCTTTGTCTGCTATACTTGAGTGTTGACATAGTTCTTTTCCTTTCGTGTCTTTCGATAACAGTAATTGTTATTATATTTATACTATAAGGCTGCTTCTCGCAAAAGTCAAGAAAAAGATCACTACCCTGTCTACACAGATTTCCGTCTGTCCCAAGATCAAAAATTTCCCAAAAACGAGGAGTGCCCAGGAACCTCTCGGCGCCTGGGCTATTATTATGAAAAAATCTTAATTGTGTAGTGATTGCATACACGCTGTTCCTTTGGAACTGAGATAACTATACCAATTAATTATGAACAGATTATGAACACGCAGTGAATCTTCTGTGAATCTGTACATTTTTTAGAATTATTTTATACTTTATTTGTGTATTTATCACATATTTTATTTCTAATTCTGTCCCTTACTCTCTACTCTGTCTAGAAATCGTTTTTCTCCGTTAATTTTTCTATTCGTATTGCCCATCCCCGATTTTCCCTGTCATTTCTCTCTCATTTATGTTAAGATTGATGTACAGCCAATGCGGCAGAATGGAGGATTTTTTATGAGTACCGGAAATCAGGAATATATACGAGACATGAACCGCGCCCTGGTTCTCGAGGCAATCGCCAACCATCCGCCGCTTTCCCGCGCAGATCTGGCGAAAATGCTGCATCTGACAAAAGCAACCGTATCCACCATCGTCCAGGAACTGCTCGACCGCCAGCTCGTCATAGAACTCGGCAGCGCCGAAAAAACTTCCATGGGTCGAAAACCGATTCTGCTTACTTTTAATAATCGCTACGGTTCCATCATCGCTGTCGATCTCGGCGTAAAAAAGATCACCATTCTCACCGGAGATCTGAAGGGAAAATCATGTACTGTAAAAGAATACCCGATTGATCCATCCCTCTCCCTGGAGGAATACCTGATTTCCCTCCTCCACAAAACCAAATCCGACCTCCCCAAGACCCCGTGCGGCCTCGTCGGAATCTCCATCGGAATCTACGGCGTCGTCTGCGACGACCTCGTTTTATTCACACCCTACTACGATCTGAAACACTCCAACCTGAAAAACTACCTCGAAGAAGAATTTCAGGTCCCTGTCATCGTAGAAAACGAAGCCAACCTCTCCGTCATCGGCGAAGCCGCCTGCGCAGAGCACTTTAAAAATATGATCTTCCTGAACATCCACGAAGGCGTCGGCATGGGAATCCTCATTGACGGCGAACTCTACACCGGCCAGAACGGCTACGCCGGCGAATTCGGCCACACCATCCTCTTCCCCGACGGCCGGCCCTGCCCCTGCGGCAACCACGGCTGCCTCGAACAGTACATCTCCGAAGCCTCCGTCCTGAACGATTTTGCCGCCGCCGAAGGCTTAGAAAACGTCTCCGTCGAACGCTTCATCCAGTATTACCAGGAAGGCAACCCCAACGCCCGCAAAGTAATGCAGGATTTCACCCACTACATCGGAATCAGCCTGAACACGGTTCTCCACACCTTCAACCCGGACGTCATCGTCATCAACAGCTCCTTCACCAACTACATCCCAGGTCTGATCGACGAAATCACCTCCGGAATCCAGAACCGCCTCCGCTGGTACCTCCACGTCCTCCCGGCTCACCTGCAGGATGTCTCCGTCCTCATGGGCGGAATCAGCCTCTGCTCCCGGAACTTCCTCGGAATTTCCACCTTTAAGCTGCTGGACCTGTAACTCAGAAATAAGTCCCTGTTCAGAGCCCCATCTCGATTCCGCTGCGCTGCATCTTGATGTGGCTTCTCGCCATATGAAATTTCAGAAAAAAGTGCTCATTCATGCAAACATGATTCGCAATTTGTTCTGAAATTTCGCATGGCTCTGAATAGTCACAATTTGTTCATGATTTTTTTACAACATGAACACGCTTTCAACATAATTTACCCGTATACTAAAAGCATAAATAATGAATGCCAACATTATTTACACAATTTTCTTTTTCATATTGCCGATTAGAAAATCGGCTCTCCTTCCTTTAAAAATAAAAATGAAAGAAAGCACTGTTTCGCCAACGGTGCTTTTTTTCATGCCTTTTTCTCATTTTCTCCCATCTTCCTCACAACAATCTCACGCCGATCCGCCCATCCGGGCGGATCCAGACCTCCCCTCCCGCCCCCACTACCAGCCTCGCCGCCGCCCGTCCGTCCTTGCGTGATGCGGCATGGCAGCATTGGAAAAGCGGGCAGGAAAAACCAGAAAAAATGGAGGCCTTTCGAGAGACTGAAATCTGGTGCTCAACACCAGATTTCAAGGCATTCTGAGCTGGGAAAGCATCAGGCTTTCCTGGCGAATAATGCCGGTGTCTGTCGAAAGACCTCCATTTTTTCTACGTTTTTCCCCCGCTTTTCCACCGCTGCCATGCGCATCACGCAAGGGCGGACGGGCGGCGGCGAGGCGTCCCCTCTATTTACACAATTCATCCGTCAACCGCGCAAACTCCTGTAAATTCAATGCCTCCCCACGAATCGTAAGCGGCCAGCCGCAGGCTGTGATTGCAGCCTCAATCTCCTCTTTCGAAAAATGCAGCAGCTCCGAATTTTTCAGTCCGTTCGCCAGCGTCTTCCGTCTCTGATTAAACGACGCCCGAATAATGGAGAACATCAACTTCTCATCCTTCGTCTCCACCGGCATCACCTCATGACGCGTCAGCCGGATCACCGCACTTCCAACCTTCGGCCGCGGCATAAAACAGTTCGGCGGCACATTCGCCACAATATACGGCTCCGCATAATACTGCACCGCCAGCGACAGCGCCCCGTAATCCTTCGATCCCGGCCCCGTCTGCATCCGGTCCGCAACCTCCTTCTGAACCATAACCGTAATCGAATCCACCGGCACATGATTCTCAAATAATCCCATAATAATCGGCGTCGTAATATAATACGGAAGATTCGCCACAACCTTGATCGGCCGTCCGTTGTTCTTCTCCTTCGCCAGCGCCGCCAGATCCACCTTCAAAACATCATTGTTGATAACCTCAACATTATCATAATCCGACAGCGTATCCTCCAGAATCGGGATCAGATTCTTGTCAATTTCCACCGCACACACACTCCGCGCAGCATACGCAAGATACTGCGTCAGCGTACCGATACCAGGTCCGATTTCCACAACAAAATCGTCCGGTCCGATACCTGCAGCGGCTACAATCTTATCCAGCACATGTGGATCGATCAGAAAATTCTGACCATACTTTTTCTGAAATACAAAGCCGTACTTCTGCAGTACGGCTATTGTATTCTGCGGCTCCCCGAGCCACGGTTTTACTTTCTCCATAAATTCTCCATGTATTTAGAACTCAAAGTCTTTCTCGTAAAGAATCACGCGGTCGTCCGCATCGGTATGCTTTCTGGACATGCGTCTTCCGAATTTACGGGTTCCCTTTTCTGCATGGGCGATGGCACGATCCACCATATCTTTGACCTGTGAAATCGTCATCGGCTCGCCCTCCTTCTGATTGTTGCCAATCTGTGTATACAGAGCAAGCACACCCATCTCGTCCATCTTGTATCCATTCTCACGCGCATACGTGCGGGCAAACGTAACCAGCTCGTCGTTCGTGAAAACAGGAATCGAAATGACCGTCTCAAACTTCTTCGCAAAATCAGGGTAATTCCGCAGAAGACCTCTCATGCTGACCTTCTCATCCTCAATGATCAGAACCAGACTGTCGGTACGGAAATCCATTGCCTGCGACAGCTTCTCGATCGTCTCCGGATACATCAGACCGGCACGCTCGATCAGGAGGAAACCTCCCGCCAGCTTTGAAACAATCTGCGCACAGTCCTTTTTGTTCAGAACAGATGCATCCAGACGGGCCATCTTCGTTGCCGGAAGTTTTAAGTCAGCACAGATTGCACGGACGAGATCCTCCGACAGCTTCGTTTTTCCAGTACCGTATCCGCCCATAATGGCAATGTTTCCATGACGGGAAGTACGGTCGCCTGCGTAATGATAAACACCATGCATTGCATCCAGAATCTGGATATCCATGCCTGGAACTTTCGCAAAGTAAGTAAACAGCGCTTTCTGCTCATCACTCAGCTTATCCGGCTGGGTGTCGTTCAGGATGCGGAGTCTTGCCTCCTCCGGCGTCTCCTCGCGGAGCACCTCTTCAATCGATTTCGCAACAGTTCCTTCCGGAATGTTGTCGCGGATCAGCTGAACGGTGGCATCCGTTGTTTTTTCGATGCTCATGTTGATCGTCGCATCGGATACGCGCTCACGCTTTGGCTCGGTCGGAACTTCGATTTCGATTTCCTCCGGGGTAATCTCGATCGGCTGGGTTCCTGCCGGCTCAAACGGATCGGCTGGCTCAGTCTCGGCCGGGGTTTCCGGCTCTGTTTCGCTTTCCGGCTCATCAGCAGGTTCTGCTTCCGCAGTTTCCGGCTCGTCCGGCAGTTCGATTTCCGATGCTTTTTCAGCTTCCTGCACTTCTGCGTTCAGCGCTGCCTGAAGCTCACTAAAATCGATGGTCGGCCGTGTCTCCTCTGCCGGTTTCAGATCCGGGATGACAACCGTTGCATCCATGGACGGCGTCTCCGCCGGTTCTACGGTTTCCTCAATTTCGGCTTCCGCCTGAGCCTTCTCGGCTGCTTCTGTTTCAGCTTCCACTGCTGGTTCTGTAACTTCTGCTTCTTCGATTTCAGCCTCGGCTGCCGGTTCTATAATCTCTTCGATCTCAGCTTCATCCATCGGCTCTGCAGCTTCTTCGGTTTCAGCCTCATCCGCCGGTTCTGTGATCTCTTCGGTTTCCGCTTCATCTGCCGGTTCTGCTGCTTCTTCCGGCTCAGCTTCCGCCTGCGGCTCCTCAGCCGCTTCCCGTGCCTCTGCCTCGGACTCCGGATCCATCGGCTGCTCTGCGGTTTCGGCTTCTGCTACCTGCTCAGCCGGCTCTTCTGCTTCTTCCTCCGCAACTTCCTCCGACAGGTTTGCTGCGGTCTCCTGGAACAGTGCTTCGAGGTCCGGCTCTTCGTATTTCTTCTCCGGCTTCGGTGCTTTCGGCATTACCGGCTCGGCTTTTTCCTTCGGTTTTGGCTGCGGTCTTGTCTTGATTGTCGTGTTGGCATCCGGGGATACCTCTACGTTTACATCAAGCTGCTCCGGCTCCAGATCTTTTACTTCGTACTGTACCGGCTCTTCGCTTGTCTCTTCCTCGACTGCCGTCTCTTCCTGTTTCTTTCCACGGAAGGAGAAGACATCGCGGATGCTCTTTGCAAGCTCTGCGTGAAGATCGATCGTATTTCCAAGGTACGTCGGCGTGCTGTCTTCCGGAATCTCCTCGATCGGCTCCTCTGTCTGCTGCAGTGCTTCGTACTCCTGCACCTGCTCTGCATCTGCCTCGGCCTGCTGTGTTTTCTCATATGCTTCGTACGGCGAACCGGCTTCTTTTTCTTCTTCACCGGCCACATACTGGCTCATCACACCGCCGTTTACCGGTTTTACTTCCGGCGTCTCTGCCGGCTCTTTCGTCGCAGCCATTTCACCGGCTCCGCTCTCTCCGGCTAACCGCACTTCAAGTGCTTCCGGATCCTCGGACGGCTCTTCATTCTTTTTGTAGTCAAAACGATGCTCGTATTTGATCTGCTGGGACGGTGACAGCGGCTCGTACTTCATTTTCAGATCCATTGCCTTTGTCACATATTTGCCCTCGCTGAACCACAGGATCAGCTCATCACAGGCATCGATGCATTTCTGCGTCTCTCCGGCTTTGCTGTAAAGGTTTGCCAGTTCATATGCCCATCTCTCGGTAAATTCCCGCTCTTTGTATTCCTCCAGAAGGGAAATCTGCTCCTCAAGCGGCGCTTTCTGTCCTCTTAAAATCTTGTATTTCAGCAGATACCGGGAATTATCGTGACGTGCGACTGCTTCAAACTCGTTGTAAAAGTCAATCGCCTCATCAAAGTCTTTCATTTTTACGGAGACCTCTACCAGGCGGTACAGAATGCCCTTTCCGATGGAGGAACGGTCATACGCCATCAGCAGAATCTTCTTCGCCTCCGGATATCGTTTGTTCGCCTCATAGACATCCGCTACCATGCCGAGCGTGCGCAGACTCTTGACACGCTGCCAATCAACGGCTTCTACAACTGCAAGTGCCCCCTCATAGTCCTCTTTTTTTACCAGACTGTTCAGCTCTTCCAGCCGGCTTTGATATTCAGCTTTATCCAATCTTTTCACCTCAATACATTTCAGATTGTTTTAGTTCATAGACACGAACAGTGTACCACACTCCCCGTAGAATGTCAAAAGAATGCCTGTTTTGCAGGCATTTTTCGGGATGCAGATCCTTCCAGCGGGCATCAAAAAAAGAACACCCGCCCCTCCGGTTTTCCCCGGAAAAGCAGGTGTCCCCTAACTACTTATATTTGATTCTGATTACTTTCTGACAGTAATCTTGTCCAGATGCCAGATATCATCTACATACTGCTGGATGGTACGGTCGGATGTGAATTTGCCGCTGTGTGCGGTATTCAGGATCGCGCTTCTTGCCCATGCAGAAGTATTTCTGTATTTATCCTCAACACGCTCCTGTGCTGCCGCATAGGACTTGAAGTCTGCCAGGGTAAAGTACATATCCGGGCGCGGAGCATTCTTCGGTGTGAGCAGAGAGTCATACAGATCACGGAACATCATGGTGTCGCCGTTTGAGTATCTTCCGCTGATCAGATCCATCACTACGTTGTGGATGTCCTGATCGTGGATGAAGTAGCTCATCGGATCGTAGGTGTAGTTGTTCTCATATTCGATAACCTGATCTGCGGAAAGTCCGAAGATGAAGGCGTTCTCTTTTCCAACTTCCTCAACGATCTCTACGTTTGCACCGTCCATGGTTCCAAGAGTCAGGGCACCGTTCAGCATGAACTTCATGTTACCGGTACCGGAAGCCTCTTTACTTGCGGTGGAAATCTGCTCGGAAACATCAGCAGCGGCAAAGATCAGCTCTGCGTTGCTGACACGATAATCCTCGATAAATACAACTTTGATCTTTCCTTTGATGGTCGGATCGTTATTTACGACATCCCCAACGGAATTGATCAGTTTGATGATTGCTTTTGCACGCTCATAGCCTGCGGAAGCTTTCGCTCCAAAGATGAAGGTTCTTGGGTAGAACGGCATATCCGGGTTCTTTTTCAGACGGTCATACAGGTACATAATATGAAGAATGTTCATAAACTGGCGTTTGTACTCATGCAGACGCTTTACCTGAACGTCAAAAATAGAGTTCGGATCTACATCAATGCCGTTATGCTCTTTGATGTATTTTGCCAGGCGAACTTTATTTTTATATTTGATTTCCATAAATTCCTTCTGTGCCTGGGTGTCATCTGCCAGCTTAGCGATCTTTTCGATCTTCGGCAGATCGGTGATCCAGCCGTCTCCGGCGTACTCGGTTACCCAGTCAGCCAGGAGCGGGTTTCCGTGAAGCAGGAAACGACGCTGTGTGATACCATTCGTCTTATTGTTGAACTTCTCCGGAGTCATCTCGTAGAAGTCTTTTAAGGTCTGTTTTTTCAGAATCTCGGTATGAAGCTGTGCAACACCGTTGACAGAATAGCCGCCTACGATAGCCAGACGGGCCATATGAACCTGTCCGTCGTAGATCACTGCCATCTGGCGGACTTTCTCTTCATCACCCGGGTACTGCTCTCTTACCTGGATCAGGAAGCGGCGGTTGATCTCCTCTACGATCTGATAGATACGCGGAAGAAGTCTGGAGAACAGGTCAACCGGCCATTTCTCGAGTGCCTCTGCCATGATGGTGTGGTTGGTGTATGCGCAGGTCTTTGTGGTGATCTCCCATGCCTCATCCCAGCCAAGGCCTTCTACGTCCATGAGGATTCGCATCAGCTCCGGAACGGCCACGGTCGGGTGAGTATCGTTCAGCTGGAAGGTAACCTTCTCATACAGCTTTGTGATATCATCGTGATGTTTTTTATATTTTGCAACTGCTCTCTGTACGCTTGCAGAAATGAAGAAATACTGCTGTTTCAGACGCAGCTCTTTTCCTTCGTAATGGTTGTCGTTCGGATACAGAACCTCTACGATGGTTTTTGCAAGGTTTTCCTGCTCAACCGCTTTGTGGTAATCACCTTTGTCGAAGGAATCCAGGGAGAAGTCCTGAATAGCCTCTGCATCCCAGATGGTCAGCGTGTTTACAACATTGTTGTCGTATCCTACGATTGGCATATCGTAAGGAATTGCGTTTACAGACTGGTAATCTTTCTGTACGAAGTTTACGCGTCCGGTAGCCTCATCATACTCCTGTGCTACGTATCCGCCAAATTTTACTTCTTTTGCGTATTCCGGGCGTTTCAGCTCGAATGGATAGCCGTGTTTCAGCCAGTTGTCCGGTACTTCTACCTGATAACCGTCGCGGATCTGCTGTTTGAACATACCGTATTTATAACGGATACCGCAGCCGTATGCCGGATATCCCAGTGT